>Ga0315900_10000379_pt1 | contig 79661 bp, 131 predicted proteins | sample LakEriMetagenome_FD_203521 | JGI IMG/M metagenome (GOLD analysis project Ga0315900, IMG submission 203521) | Freshwater fungal communities from buoy surface, Lake Erie, Ohio, United States - Buoy 12 MA114 | ecosystem: Environmental > Aquatic > Freshwater > Lake > Lake biofilm | place: USA... | reverse complement strand
AGTATGATGAAGGGTGCGCAATATGTCCTGTACTAGATGGACCATCTATTTCCAATTTAGCAATGCAAGGAATCAGTGGAACTTATGGACAATTTAATGTAAGCGAAAACTTCCAAACACCTGATGGGACAGATAAAACTGTATGGTCCTTATTTTGGTACTATGATTCAACAAAATTGATACCTCAATTTAATCCATCAACAAATGAGTGGGAATTATTACCGCCTGTAAATCGTGCATTTGTTATAAACCTTGATTCAGCAAGTACAAGTGAGAGTAACATGTTTGCAATGCCAGGTATTATCTTCGATACAACATCTTCAGGTATCGTATTAGCAAAAGTATATGGACCTCTTAATGAAGCGGCAGTTCCACTTCGCAAAGCAATTCCTGTTAAATCAGGAATGACATCTATCACTGCTGCTAAAGAAGGCTTTCCTTATCCTGTAGGAACTCCTGTACCTATTAGTCAATTGAGTAAGGACCTTCAAGATAAAAAACAGTAATTAATGTTTATAAACAAAGCGATAGATCAGTCTAATCTAGACATGTCAGATGGTAGAGACTTAAACTACTATCTTGAAATGACAAAGGACTACACACCAGACTTTGACTTTAAGTTAAAACAAGTAGAAGGGTTTACTATTGTAGACGACGGCGAGTTTCAATACGGGACTAAAGCTAAGATGGGTGACTTTATGATCAGTCAAGTCAAAGAAGACACATTAGTTTATGTTGCACCTAGAACAGGCTATGCTCCTTATTCATTAACTTACCTTGCTAAGAAGTATAACAAGAAGTTAGTGTTGTTTATGCCGGCATCTAAAGAAGCATCTGAACATCAACTACGTGTAATTGAAGATGGAGCAACACCTATCTTCTTAAAAACACCTGCAATGCCAACTATTAACGGTTGGGCAAAAGAGTTTGCTCAAAAGATAGGCGCAAAATATCTACCTTTTGGTCTTAAGCATGAACAAGTAGTAGCAGGAGGAGTCAAGATATTTCATGAAGCGTTTAAAGACAAGCGTGTAGAAACAATGTGGAGTGTATTTTCTACAGGTGTTCTATCAAGAACTTTACAGATAGCACTTCCTCATGTAAACTTTAACGCAGTTGCTGTTGCAAGAAATGTACAACCAGGTGAACTTGGTAGAGCTAAATTCTATACATACCATAAAGAGTTTCTAAAAGAAGCAGACATCGATACTCCATTTGATTGTATCAAGACCTATGACGCAAAAGGTTGGGACTATATGAAACGTTACGGCAACTTAGGAGATTGGTTCTGGAATGTTGCAAGAAACATGCCTAAGCCAACAATCAAGCCAAGTGACGTAGACTCTCAACGAGAGTGGGGTGATAAGAGTGATATCACTAGGTACTTAGGAGAATGATTTTATCATTTCACCAATCTGTTTTATATTTATCCAATATGAATAAACTTAGCCTACTAGAGATGAGAACTAGTTTGTTGAATATACTCAACGAAGTTGGAGATCTAGAAGGTGTAGAAGCTTACTCGTATTCTAACAATACATTTACTACAGATCAAGGTTGGCAAGTAACTGTAGAATTATCTGTAATACCTTTTGGAGAGTTCCAGCTTTTAAATATACCTACTAAAAGGCCTAATACCATTAATGTAGAATATACAATAGAAGGAGAACAATCACAATATAAAAAGGCGACATACAAAGAACTAATCAAAATACTTAAAACAGTAACTGATATAGTGTTACAGTATGTGAAAGACAATCCAAAAACAGAAGCACTTGTATTCTTTGCAGCTAATAAAGATCCTCAGAATTTATTGACTAAAACAGATCCACAAAAGAGCGCATTGTATAAAACGATAGTTGTAAAAAGACTATCTCAATTAGGACCAAATTGGAAGCTAAAAGACGTTGAGGTTGGAGGATCTGACTTCTCTGGTTTTGTTATATATAAAACAAAGTTATGAATATACTAGAACAAGCTAACGAGATCATCTACAAGAGATCCGAAGAGAAAGCCCGTCAATATGGGCCAATGCAAGAAGGTATGCAAGAGGCAGCCAAGATTGCATCATTGTTATCAAGAAAAGACTTAACTGCTGTGGACATGTACAACTGCATGATCGCACTGAAGTTGTCGAGACAAGCTTACAATCACAAAGAGGACAACCTCTTAGATTGTGTTGCTTACATTGCTTCATTAAATGACTATCAAAATGCTATTCACGATGAAAGTACAAAAGTTACGAAACGTAAAAACACCAAGTAGAGGTACCTCTGTATCAGCAGGTATTGACTTCTATGTGCCTGAAGACTTTGAAACCGTTGTCCTAAAACCAGGCCAATCAGTATTAATTCCTTCAGGAATCAAAGCACAAGTGCCAAGAGGCTATGCACTAATTGCATTCAACAAATCAGGCGTTGCTACTAAGCAAGGTCTACAAGTTGGTGCATGTGTAGTTGATGAAGACTATAGGTTGGAGATACATCTCCATGTTATCAACATATCTGACAAAGATCAAACAGTAGCAACAGGTCAAAAGTTGATACAATTTGTTCTTATTCCAGTATGCTACTTTGACGTAGAAGAGGTTGATAATATAGAGAACAATACTGAGAGAAAGGGCGGTTTTGGTTCAACAGGATTGTAAGTTGTAGATATTTATTATAGATAGAATGTTGCTACTACCAACAATCTATAATAAACTTATTGGTCCCCTAAGACTTAGGAAGGTAGTAGCTCCTCTGTTTTTTGGGACCTTTTATTTTTATGAATAAATTGTACAAACACCATATAGTACCTAAACACGCAGGAGGATCTGATGATCCCTCAAATATAAAACTAGTAACATTAGAAGAACATGCAGAAGAGCATAGACTATTATGGGAAAAATATGGTATGCAAGAAGACTTTATTGCTTGGAGATGTTTATCTGGGCAAATATCAAAAGAAGAGTTGATTAATGAAATAAGATCAATGAATGGAAAAAGACAAGGGAAAATAAATGCAGATTCTGGCTTCATGAAAAAAATACAATCCATGTCTGATAACAAACTGGCTGGACAAATTGCAGCTAAAGTATGTAGAGAAAACAAACTAAACTGTTTTTTTAATGAAGAACTTAGAAGAGAAGTTTGTATAAAAGGTGGAGCAATGCAAGGAAAGAACAATGTAGAATCAGGACATCTCAAAAGAATTAGCTTATTACCAAGAAAGTACCACCCCAAGCATTGGTATACAAACGGAGTCAACAACATATTAATCAAAGAAGGTAAAGAAATACCAGAAGGATATAAAAAAGGAAGAGTATGCCAAGCCAAAAACAACTAGATACTATTTTTTTAAACATAGCTAAAGAGATATCTACTATGTCTAAATGTAATAGATCTAAAGTAGGTGCAATATTAGTTAAAGACGGTAATATTATAAGCATGTCATACAATGGCACACCTCCAGGAATGGATAATTGTTGTGAAAAAGACAATGTTACTTTACCATATGTTGTTCATGCGGAAATGGGAGCAATCTTAAAAGCTGCCAAAACAGGCAACTCTGTAGATGGGTCTACTTTGTACTTAACACTTAGCCCATGTTTAGATTGCTCTAAACTTATACTGCAATCCGGAATCAAACGTGTTGTATATTTGAATGAATACAGAAGCACTGAAGGTATTAACTTTCTTAAACAATTTATACAAGTAGAGAAGTATGAGGTACAATAACGCAACCGACGCATTCGAGATTTTGTTTCGTGATATCATGGCAAATGGTCAAGACTTTGCTGGCACAAAAGCAATGTTCAATGTATCTTTTACTATCGATAATCCTAAAGATAAAGTTGTAACAACACCTGAGCGTAAGTTCAACAAAGACTACGCTGACTACGAATGGGATTGGTATCTCAAAGGTGATCGTGATGCTTCAGAAATATCTGAACGTGCCAAGATCTGGAAACAAATGATGGTACCAGGTACAACAGAAGTAAACTCTAACTATGGCTACTTCTGGAATTACAACGATCAACTAAACCGTATCATTGAAGATCTTAAGACTAACAAAGAAACACGTAGAGCTATTGTAGTACATTATAATCTAGACGAGTTAGATCGATACAAATACGACACACCTTGTAATGATGTACTTAACTTCTATATTCAAGATGATAAGTTACAACTAACTGTATTTGCTAGATCAATTGACCTAGTTTACGGATTCTGTAATGATCAATACACTTTTGCTAAACTAATGGAGCTAGTATCTGAAAAGACTGGCTATGAAGTAGGTGATATGCATTGGTTCATTACTAATCTACATATCTATCCAAGACATTACAACATGCTTAAATAAAGGTTATGAAACACAAAATTGAAGAGGCTACTTACTTTTTAACTCTCGTATTTGCATTATTTGTTATTATATTGCAATCAACAGTTATTGTTATTAGTTTACTAAAATAAAAGTTATGCTATTTCCTGTATTACAATCTAGAGAGTTTCTAGAGGCCGAGTTGTCTAAACTGCAAAAGAAAACCTACAACCAATTTCAATGGTGGCGTAGGTACCTCTACAGAAAAACACTACACAACAAAAAGCCACTAGAAGAGAGAATACTCAATGGTGACTTCGAGCACTCTGATTATTACTATCAAGCAATGCATGAGAACTATCTTCTTGAAGACAAGATCAAAGGCAAGAAGTATTACGAAGATATGCTAGATGATGTTAGCTTGTTTAGAACAAGGTACAAGCGATTGATGGACGACTACGAGAAAGATGAGAAGCAAATTATCAAAGACCTTCGTAAAGAGATTAGAGTAGTTACAGGAATTACATACGATGAGTTAGACCAGATCATGGAAACATTTGACGGTACTACTCATGAACTATTTGTACATGTTAGAGACTTAATGAAAGAACGTCGTGATGCTAAATATAGAAAAGTTCAAGAGTCATTGCGGTAAACACCAGTTTGCTAGTTGGTTCTATGAACAGTCTATGCAAAACCCTTTAGGTGTAGTTGGGTTAAACCCGTCTATAACAAAAGACGGTAAGAACTTAACAGTGTCAGCATTATCAAAAATTGCAAAGCGTGAAGGTTTTGATAGCCTCTTTATAACTAATCTATATAGTTACATTAGTCCAGATCCTAAACTACTAAAAGAAGTAGAGAATCCTGTACTTGAAGAAAATGATAAGTGGATTCAAAGAATGACTATCACTTGTAAGAAGATCTTGTGTATCTGGGGAAATAATCCTGAAGAGTCTAGAATAATAGAAGTGACTCCTATCATTAAGCACAAAGCCTATAGTATAGGTTTTACAAAGTCAGGCCAACCTAGACATGTACTCCATACCAAATTAGACGTACCACTTATAAGATTGTGATCCTTTTGTCAAAACCCTTTTGTATATTTGTTATGTATGTGGAGGATCAGAAGAATCATAAGACGCACTAAGAACCTACTTCGTTGGATTCCTATTATATGGAAAGACGAACAGTGGGATCACTACTATATATTTGAGATACTTAGGCACAAGTTGATTATAATGTCTGAGACAATTCGTAAAACAGGCAATCATACTATGGCAGATTATGATGCTGATAGAATGATGCTGTGTGCTAGACTAATGAAGAAAGTGCAAGATGAAGAATATCTATTTGAATTTATTGGTGATGATGAGATCACTAGAGAGCAAATAGATAAAGGTGTAAAAAAACACGATAAAGCAAAACGTATTCTATTTAAACTTCTCGATCAATATATTGAGAGGTGGTGGGATTAAAATAAATGTTATGGGAAGATTAGACAAACAACAGATCACGAAAGCGTTGATCAATGAAATGTTCAAAATTGCTGGCCACGATGTTAAGTATGAAGACATTGTTGGTAGAAAAGATGAATGGTACCAAGAATGGACAATGACTGAAAAAGAAAACAAACAGTGGGTAGACTGGGGTACAAAGTTCATAAAGCGTCATTTAAACGTGCTAAAAACACAAGCAGAGTCTGAAATGGCTATGTTTGATATGAACTACGGCCTAAAAATAAAAGAGTAAACTATGCTAGATAATATACAATCAGGTGAAGAGTATGGTAAGTTGCTAGTCAACACTCTTAAAGAAACACCTAACGATGAAACACCAGCCCAGTTATTAAAGTATTGGTATGAAAATATATATCAGACAGCTGTAGAAAGTTATAACGAATACATAATTGGAAATAAGGACACATTTATGTTGACTATGGAAGAGATAGAAAAGTGTTATGATGATGCTGGCCTTAAATACACCCAAGACCTTTTAAATGGCATGATTGACAAAGGTGTCATAGAAGCACTAATCAACGAATCAGGTGAAATTGTATACGGTCTAACAGAGAAAGGAAGAAAGTACAAACTATGAACAATATAGATAAGCAGTATCAACAACTACTTCAAGACATACTTGACTATGGCGTAGAAAAGAAAGATCGTACAGGAACTGGCACCAAGTCAATCTTTGGCTATACTATCAGACATAATATGAAAGAAGGCTTTCCTTTGTTAACAACAAAGAAGATGGCTTGGAAAACTATGGTAACAGAGTTATTGTGGTTCTTACGAGGTGATACTAATATCAAATATCTTGTTGATAATAGATGTCATATTTGGGATGGAGATGCATATAAAGTACATTTACATAACGCTCCAGTAGGACATGAACATTATTTAACAAAAGAAGAGTTCATTAACAAGATCAAAACCGATGATGAGTTTGCTAAGCAATGGGGCGACTTAGGTCCAATTTACGGTAAGCAATGGAGAAGTTGGAAACGATATAGGAAAGTAGAAGATACAGAACATAAAGAAACACTCCATATTATAGATTATATAGACCAAATCACAAACCTAATCGAGCAACTCAAAACAAACCCAGATAGTAGACGCATGATGGTCAATGCTTGGAATGTAGGTGAATTAGACCAAATGGTTTTACCACCTTGTCATTACGGTTTTCAAGTTTATACAAGAGAATTGATCATCGGAGAGAGATGGAATTTATTAAAAAAGAAAGTTGGTGATGATAGATTCAAATCAATGGTTGATGATATTGTTCCATTCGGCGGTGGATTAAGTGAGGAATTACAATCACATAATATACCTAAACGAGCAATCTCACTAATGTGGAATCAACGTTCAGTAGATACGTTCTTAGGTTTACCATTCAACATTGCAAGTTATGCACTGCTACTTGAAATTATAGCCAAAGAAGTGAACATGGTTCCTGATCAATTGGTAGGTAGTCTAGGGGATACCCATTTATATCTGAACCATGTAGATCAAGCAAAAGAGCAGATCAGTAGAGAGCCATTTGAATTGCCTACATTAAAAATTTCAAATGAAGTGATAAGACATGAGGGGAATTTACCTGAATATTCTGTAGAACACCTTACTTTGGAGAACTACAAATCACACCCTTCTATCAAGGCTCCGTTATCAAATTGATAATATTCTGTTAATACTTGGTACGGAACCTGGAGGCCTTGGAAATATTTATTAGAGAATGGACGTTTCGTTTTATATACATAAATCTTTATATTCTGGTAGTTCTTACCAGGGTATTATTTTTCACTCTTTATTTTTTAACCAAAACAAAACACGTATGAAAAATGCGATTCTATCGTTGTTTTTTCTACTTAGTGCCTTTGCAGGGTTCGGTCAAATTACAACATCTGCAATCTCTGGAGTAGTAAAAAATGACAAGAACGATCAGTTGGTAGGTGCAACAATCCATGCAATCCACCTTCCAACAGGTACAGAGTACACTGCTACCACAAACAAATCAGGTATGTATGTGCTTCCTGCTGTTCGAGTAGGAGGTCCTTACACAATCCACGCTTCTTTCGTAGGATTCAAGAAAGGAGAAGTTGTAGACGTCAACACACAGTTAGGTTTAACATCTAACGTTGACTTCGTTTTGATTGATGAGGTAAAGGCTCTCAAAGAAGTAGTTGTTAGTGGCAATAGTGCCTTTTCAAGACAAAAAACAGGGGCTGCTCAGCAGTTCGGTCGTCGTGAATTAACTTCTATTCCTATCACAGGAGCCAGAACAATCGATGGTATTACTAAGTACAATCCATTTGGTAATGGTACTTCATTCGGAGCTCAAGACTCTCGTATGAACAACTTCACTATTGACGGTTCACAATTCAACAACAACTTCGGTCTAGGATCTTCAGCACAAGCCGGTGGTCGTACAGGAGCTTCTGCTATCTCTCTTGACGCTATCGATCAATTGCAAGTTAACATTGCTCCATTTGATATTCGTCAATCTGGATTCACTGGTGCTGGTATCAATGCTGTAACTCGCTCTGGTACAAACGATATCGAAGGATCAGTTTATCAAACACAACGTGATAATTCATCTCGTTATGTAGGTAATAATGCTCGTGGTACAACTGTCACAGCACAGAAGTTTGATGAGAAAGTACAAGGCTTCCGTTTAGGTCTTCCTATTATCAAGAACAAATTGTTCGTATTTGGTAACTATGAGCAGATTGAACGCACAGAACCAGGAACAACTTGGATCTCAGCCGGATCTCCTTTAACAGGAAGTCAAGTATCTCGTGTTAGATACTCTGCAATGGACTCACTTTCTAAGTTCATGAAAGAGAAGTTTAACTATACAACCGGACCATGGGAAGGGTATTCCAACACTAATGAGTCTAACAAATTTCTCGTTCGTGTTGATTGGAACATCAATGCTAAAAACAAACTTACTGCTCGTTATGTTCACCATAACTCATCGGCTGAAATAAATATTTCAAACTCTCAGTCGGCAGGTGCTGGTAACCGTACAACTCAGTTTAATGCTATGAGTTTCCAAAATAGTGGTTACATTATTATGGATAACACCCGTTCAGCAGTATTGGAACTTAACTCAAAGATCTCTAACACACTTCACAATAACTTGATCGTGTCTTACGACAAGCAAATTGAGAACAGGGCTTACATGAGTCAAATGTTTCCAACCATTGATATTCGTGAAGGTTCAGCAACTTACACTTCAGTAGGGTTTGATCCATTTACACCAGATAACAAATTGGACTATTGGACATTTAACGTTACTAACAACTTAACTAAGTATCTTGGTAAACATACTGTAGTTGGTGGTTTTAACTTCCAACAATATCAGTCAAACAATTTGTTCTTCCCAGCCTCTAATGGTGTTTATATCTTTAATAGTTTGAATGACTTCTATACTGCTGCTAATCAATCATTAGCAAATAATGGTCGTCCTTCAACTTTTGCACCTGCACGTTTCCAACTTCGCTACTCTGCTTTACCAGGTGGAATTGCACCAATGCAGACTTTAGAATCAACTAGAACAGATGTTTATCTACAAGATGAATATAATGGTGTTAAAAACCTAAAGCTAACTGTTGGTATCAGAGCAAACATTATTGGAATCAATAACACAGCTCTAGAGAACAAAGCCATTACAGCAATGACTTTTGCCGATGGTGAGAAGTGGAATACAGGTGTAATGCCAGAAATGCAATTGTTATTTGAACCTCGCTTTGGTTTTAACTGGAACGTAAAAGGTAAAGGTAAAACACAAGTACGTGGTGGTAGTGGTATTTTTACTGGCCGCCCTCCTCTTGTATTCTTATCTAACCAGATCGGTAACAATGGTGTATTGTCAGGGTTTATTGATGTATCTGGTGCAGCTGCAGCCGCTTATGGCTTTACTGCTAATCCAAACCAGTACTTCATTCCTTCAACACCAACTCTACCTTCTACATTTGATCTAGCATTGACAGATCCTAATTACAAGTTTCCACAAGTATGGAAGAATAACTTGGCAGTAGAGCATAAATTGCCTTGGTTAGGTTTAGTAGCAAGTGTTGAAGTATTATACAATCAAACACTTAATGCTGTTCATTATTACAATGCTAACCTAGACAAACCAGTAGGCAATCTATTAGGTGTTGATACAAGACCATTGTATGCCGGTAATGACAATGGTGTTCGTGTAAATGATAACGTTTCAATGGCTGCTGTTTTAACAAACAGAAATGGTGCCTATAACCGTTCAATCACTTACAAATTAGAAAAGCCAGTATCTAAAGGTATTTGGGGCTATGTAGCATACACAAATGCTCAAGCTGAAGACTTCATGAGTGCTGGTTCTATTGCTTCTGGTTCTTGGCAATCAGCTCAATCTGTATTCGGTAATAATACTCTTAATTTAACAACTTCAGATTTCGTAGTTAGAAATCGTATTGTTGGTTTATTAGGATACCGTATTGAAGGTGATAAGAAATATGGTACTGCTACTACATTAACCTTAGGTTATGTAGGATCACAAAACAATCCATTCTCATATATTGTTGCTGGTGATTTAAATGGTGACCGTGTAAGCAATAATGATTTGATATTTGTACCACATAAAGCATCTGATATTCGCTTTGCTCCATTAACAGTTGGAACTACAGTTTATACTGAAGCCCAACAGCAGGCGGCATTCGATGCTTTCATTAATCAAGATCCATATTTGAAAACACGTAGGGGTCAATACGCAGAAAGAAATGCGTTAGATCTACCATTCCTACACCGTTTTGATCTTTCTGCCGCTCAAGACTTCTTTGTAAAGATCAAAGGTAAGCGTAATGCTTTCCAGATCCGTGCAGATATCTTGAACTTCGGTAATATGTTGAGTAACAAATGGGGCGTATCTCAACGTGCAGGTGCACCTCAATTGCTAAACTTCGTAAGCCGTGATGCTGCAGGTGTTCCAACATATAGACTATCTACACAGAGAGATGCAACAGGTTCTTTCTTGGCTCGTGATACATATCAATTCAACTCATCTGTGTTTGATGTGTGGACAGCTCAGCTAGGCCTTCGTTACACTTTCGGTAAGTAATATTCTTACTCTAGCATAAAAAAGAAGCCCCTGAATAAGGGGCTTTTTTATTTATCTTTTGCTTATGATAAACTATCCTGCATTAAATGTTCGCTGAATAAAATATATACATGATGCAACATGAACGTCTCCTCCAATTGCATATATTTTCCATTGATTGCCATTGGTAACAAAATCCGCATCTGCGTAAAAGCTGAAGCTTTCATAGAAGTTTTGCCATTGGTTATTACCTTTAGCGAATGTTAAACTTTTAGAAACTCTATCATAAGGAGTGGCTCCTGTTGATGATAAGGAGATATCTATATGAGTTTGATTTGCATTCGGAGCTTTAGCTTTGAAAGTGACAATCATAGTATAAACGTCAGCTTCATTTTCTGTTTGTACTTTTTTAGTAGTTCCATTATAAAATGCCACAGAGGAATTTATATAAGTAGTAACACTAGATCCGGCATTATTAGGTATAACTACATTTGTGCCATCAGTCACAGTTAGAAATGATGATGTAGTATATTGTGTATCATCATAACGAGCCCACCCCAAACCAGAACCTCCTAAACCAGGAGTTGATGATGTCATATAATTTTTAATGTCTACTAGATCTGCGTATTTAGTAATTCCTCCTTGGACTATAGCAAATAATTCTGACCCTGTTAAATTGTCGTGTTCAGGAAGCCCTGATATCGGTAAATCTGGCATGTTATATCATTTTTTCTACTGTTATGTAAATCTTTGATCCATCTTCTTGTAAGATATAGTATAGGTCTTCTTGTTGCAAAAATCCTTCATTCACTATTTTTTTAGTAGCAGATTTACCACCACACTCTATACCGACTCTGATAGTTTCTAGCTCGCATAAGTAAAGCCTATATTTCCTAACTTGTTCTTCTAAAGGGAGCTTACTTATATGAGATAGTTTTACAAAGTGTAACCAAGGCATTTGTTCAACTATTACCATACTCTAATAAATATTGATTACGTTTAGATCAGGTTTTGTATATTTGATCTATGAGTTACGAACAAAGAAGGAATCTCTTACTAAAGCAAATGAGAAGGCAGTCCGACAACTGGGCTAGAGAGGATATTTATGAAGAGTGGCTAAAGAAGAATAAGCCTAAACAAGGATATACCTTCAAGCCTCTCAGAGCTGTTAGAACTCACGACGTATTTAGACAACCTAAATTTAAATATCAAAAGTAAATTATGCAAGTATTGTATTTTGGAGCCCCATGGTGTGGCCCTTGTAAGTCATTCAAACCTCTAGTAGAACAGACTGTAAGAGAAATGAATATAAGATGGACAGATATCAATGTAGATTATGATCCAAGCATGTCTCAGAAATATGAGGTGACCTCAATTCCTACGATTATCCTTGTAGACTATCAAGGAAACACTGTCTACAGACATACCGGAGCAATGTCTAAAGGTCAATTAGAAGCGGCTTTTAACAACTTCAAATAAGCTTACTAGATATTTATATCCATAAAACATAATCATGGATATAAGTAAACTAAAAGGACACGTTCCTGACTCTGTGATAGCACAGATCCCAGACACTCTAGCTAAATTTGAAATCAATACTCCACTTAGACTTGCTCACTTCTTGGCACAATGTGGCCATGAGTCTGGCGGGTTTAAAGTAGTCAACGAGAATTTGAACTACGGAGCTAAAGGGCTTCTTGGTATATTCAAGAAGTATTTTCCAACTGAAGAAAAAGCAAAGTTGTATGAAAGAAAGCCTGAAAAGATTGCTAACTTGGTTTACGGATCAAGGATGGGTAACGGTCCAGAATCATCTGGAGATGGTTACAAATTTCGTGGCCGTGGCTACATTCAATTGACAGGTAAAGACAACTACACAGCTTTTGGAAAGGCTATCAATGAAGATGTTGCAGCCAATCCAGATGTAGTTGCTACAAAATACCCTCTTCTTTCTGCAGCTTGGTTCTTTAATAAGAATGGACTACACAAGATTGCTGACCAAGGTGCAACTGATGCCGTAGTAACTTCTGTTACAAAGCGCGTAAATGGCGGAACGATTGGACTTCCTGATCGCATCAAGCACTTTAAAGAGTATTACGATCTATTAAAATAATATGACAAAACTAATTGACCTACTAAACGAGGCAGTAAACGAATCAGAGAAGTTTGAAGAGTTTTCTACCAAGCGTCGTGATGGTGCAGAAAAGATAGCAAACAATGCCAAAGAGAAAGGTGGTATTTCTATGCTAACCTATAACCACTTTATAGTTAAGCTTCCTTATTATGACAAAGCTAAGAAAGGTAAATTTGATCCTGAGAAAGGAAAGACAGAGTATAAAGATCTACTAGATAAATTAGTTAAAGCATCCGAAGATGTGGAAATGACTCAAACCGAATTTCAACGCCTAGTTGGAAAGTTAGAAGTAATCGGTGAACTCATCATCAAAAGTAGAGAGACCCAAAAATAAAGTGGTCAACTAATAAGATTGATTGTATAAAGATCAACTAAATTGGTTATATTTGTATTAATTAAAAACAAAATACCCATGAAAAAAATCATGATCGTGTTTGCCGCAGCTCTTACCCTTGCTGCTTGCAACGGAGTTGGTGAATCTAAACCTACTCAAGACTCTACAGCTGTTGATTCTACAGTTGTAACTGCTGACACTACTGTTGTAGCTGATTCAGCAACAATTGCTGGCACTAGTACTGCTACTGCCCAGTAATCAATCAAGGTTGTCGAGGGAAACGCTCGGGCAAGACTACCGTTGAAACGTCTTTTCTTATAAAAAATAATCTTTATATATGCTAGTTCGTTGTATTAAAGGTGATGGTAATATCTTAATCGAAGGTGAACTTTATAATGTAATTCATTTTACAAGACGAGGTAATTACCACCTAGAAGGAGTAACGCCTCCAGAAGGGTTTAATTGTTTTGATCAGTCCAGGTTTGAACTAGAAGAAGATTCTTTCTCAGATTGGACAGAAGAGTTAGAAAAGGAATATTGGGCTGAACAGCCTGTTTCTTACACGGGCGCTTAATATATATGGGGGAGCCAGGTATTGCTCCGTAATGTGAAGGTACCACTACATGCAGACGGTTGGTCGTGTCGTCTTTAAACAAACAATCAACAAATAAATGCAACACGTCAAGAACGTATTGCTGAAGGTGAAGCTATTTTAGCTTCTATCTTCAATGAGGAGTTCGCTCTAGCAGCCTAATCCTCGCAGGGGCAGCTGATAGCCTTGCAACAGAACAGCACTCTGGTTTTCCTAGTTTCCGCTAAAAAATTAGGTGGTGGAAGCGACGTCGACCAAAACCGACGTCCCCAAATTACAGTACAGAGTTGGTCGCAAGACTGATGGAGCAAAGAAGAGATAAAAGCTACTACCCACGTCTCTTACAATTCAGTACTAAGCATGTGATACGCTGGTGTTATTGTTCCTTATGGATACACGGGTTCGAGTCCCGTCTCCTCCACCAAAAAACACATAATCTACATATTTATTACTGAAAAGTAATTGAAGGGTTGTATATCGGTATATACAGCCCTTTTTTTATTTATATAAAATTAAATAAAATGGCAAGAAAAGCTGCATCCGTAGCAGAATCAGTAGCAGGCACTATAAAGCCTCCTATTACCTTTAAGGAGTTCTCTAAAGATCCTGTAAAAGGTCTTATGTTTATTTGTATTGTGGCAGTAGGATATCTTTATGTAGATATCAAAATGTCTAACACTGCCATTCAAGATAGGCAGAACGCCAAGATAGAGCAGTTAGAAACAAAACTATCACAAATGTCTGAGCAACTACGTAAGTCAGATAGCACTTCATCTGCATTGGCATCTAAGATCGCAGTATTACAACAACTTGGTAAAATACAATAATACTATGAAAACGTTATACTTTCTAGCAATAGTCATGTTAATAGGTTGTCAGCCTAAAATAGACGCAAAAATCGAAACAAATGAAAGCATTGACAAAATTGATTCAATCATTATCCACAGTGAGCAAACTTTTGCAACCTCTAGTGCAGCAAGTGCAAAAAGTGATAGCACAATTAACCAAAAAGTAGAAACCGTTGTTAAACAAATTACTGTTTTGAAACAAGAAAATAAACAGTTAAAAAGTGAAAACAATGAACTTAAGATTATGCTTGACAGTGCTGATGATCTTGGCAAGCCTTTCAAGTTACTGCCAGTATCCGGTGGTAAAAACGATAGGTAAGGACACTGTTGTAATAATGACAGTTAAACAGGCTGATGAGATCAATAAAAAATTCCTTGACTTAAGAGATAGTATAAGTGCATTAGACAAAACTGTCAATGTAAATAAAGTAGAAATAGATTCTCTAAAGGTTGAGAAGCAAAAACTAGATTCTAATTTTGTATATGCGTCTGAAAAACTTGTAGTATCAGATAAAAAAATAGAAACATTAGATACTCTTGTTAAAGATGAAGATAAACAACATTGGAGAGAAAAGAGGATGTGGGCTGTTTGGATGTTCTTCTCAATAGTTACGACTGTTGTAGTTGCGGCATTAAATTAAATTGTTCACAACAAAACTCAAAACTATGAGCTTCTGGAAAGATCTATTCAGAGACAATAACGACATCAATGAAAAGAGTGTTGTAGGTTTTATGTCATTTATTTGTATGATAATTGCATTAGGAGTTGATCTAATCACAGGTTGGTTAGGCAAAGAACTTCTTATCAATGAGTTCATTTTTGATGGATTCATGGTAATTACCCTTGGTGCTTTTGGTATCGCTTCTGTTGACAAATGGACAAACCGTAAAACAGAAGTTGAAAAAGAAAAAATCGAAGCAGAAAACAACGAAGAGTAATTTACTTAGTTTATTATTATAAAGAGTTGGGGCAACTATGTTGTCCCAATTTTTTTTATAGTGGCTACACTATATAGTATAAACTTACAATACTAGCTAATTTAATATTTAAATTAATAAAGATTTTTGTAATTTGATTATTAGAACGGGTTGTTGGGGAGTCCGGTTACCCCGCCACATTTGGGATGTGGAGAACTCGCTGGTTCGAATCCAGCCAACCCGACTCCTTGCTCGGTTCGTCTAACGGTTAGGACACCACCCTTTCACGGTGGTGATACGAGTTCGATTCTCGTACCGAGTACCTGAAGACGGTGCGATAAGCATTGACGCCACGTAGGTCGACGAAAGTCGGCTTACATTGTCCTTTGGTGTAACGGTAGCACAAGTGGTTTTGGTCCACTTAGTCTAGGTTCGAATCCTAGAGGGACATCTAAAAATAATAAACATGAAAAAGCTAATCATTTTATTGTTGGTGTTATCGAGCTTTATGCCTCACACAAAAGCTAAGAATGATCTTGGTCTATTAACTAAAGAAAATCTATGGTTGACCATTAAAGCAATGGACATCATGTACCCAGAGATTGCATTTGCTCAAGCCATTCTTGAAACAGGTCACTTCAAAAGCCAGACCTGTAAAGAAGCAAACAACTTATTTGGTATGATGATGCCTAATGTAAGAGAGACTGTTGCCATCAGAAAGAATGAACGTGGATTTGCTGTCTATGAAACATGGATGCATTCTGTTCAAGACTATGCACTCTATCAAGAGTTCATGATGAGAAAGAGAAAAATGACTAGATCACAATATATAAACTTTATCGATAGAAAATACTCTGAGTCAAGAGGCTATGCTAAAAAACTTAGAGACATCATAAAAAGACACCAAGACATTTTATCAATTTAAAACAAAGTTATGAAAACCTGGAAAGATATTGGTGACGCAGCTATTATGTTTGGAATACAAACTCTAAACTATGGTATGATGGTTGTTAACTATCGGGCAGTTGCGCAAGCAAATTACTTTTGGTCTGCTACATCAGATTTTCTATTAGCAACATTTAGCTTCTTTGTTATTAAGAAGATCGCCAAGTCAGATGATAGTTGGCACTTGTGGTTTGGTTATGCAATGGGTGGAGTTGCAGGATCTTTATTAGGGATCGAGATCAGCTTATTTATTCATGGACACTAATAAGATCAATAGTTCTTTATTAACGTAAATAGTTATATTCAAATTATCTGTAGCAGGGGTGTTAGCGCTCTTCGGAGTACCTGTAGATCTCTATGGTAGATCAAAAGACTAACACCTGCCCCGATGGCGTAATTGGCAGCCGCGCTAGACTTAGGATCTAGTATCGAAAGATGTGAGAGTTCGAGTCTCTCTTGGGGCACAAGCTACTGTTCTTTGACATATAAGGAGATATAAATTATGAATACATTTTTATTAGGTGTTTCGGCTACAGTGTTAGTCGGGATATTGGTTTGGCTTATCATCAATATTGTTAAAATGTTAAAGAAGGTCAAGTCACTAGAACAACAAAATCAATCTCTATGGAGAGAAATTCAAGATAAATATGATTCAATAGAACGTAAACTAGATCAAGCAATAGATTTAGTAGAACGTAGAATTGATGAGAACTATAGCTATACAGATTCACGCTTCGATAAATTAGAAAATAAATTAACTAAAAAGAAATAAAAAATAAGTTAAAGAACAGTAGCAACATTTTTAAATAAAACAACATGCAAGATCAAAGATTAAAAGTAAACGTATCTCTAGACAAAACTGTAGGGATCAAATGTGAATCGTGTGGTAACGAAACATTTCAAGAAGCACTAATGCTTCGTAAAGTTAGTAAGTTCTTAACTGGTCAAGCACAAGATGGAGTTCTTCCAATTCCTACTTTTGTGTGTACTAAATGTGGACATGTAAACGATGACTTTTACCCTAAAGAATTGAAGCAAAATGACAATGAATAGAGATCTGGGAACTATCACAATTCATGATAATGTTCCTATACAAAAAAGAGAAGTTCCTAAAGCTGACTCTGTTGTTGATGCTATTGTTGATAAGTTTATCAGTAGGTCAAACGTAGGCAAAGCTAAATATGGTACTACATTAGATCGTGAAGATTGGTCTTTAGAACAGTGGATAGATGCAGCCATTGAAGAACAAATGGATAACATTCTATATCTACAAAAGATCAAAACGATTATTGTAGGTAAAAAGAAATAATGCCTAAGCCAAAAATAGACATAAACTTTGCCTATCAAAAGGCAGTAAGCTACTCTCAGTATTCTATATATAAGCAGTGTCAATACCAATGGTACTTAACGTATATTAAGAAAGAGTCTAGCTTCAAGCCTTCTATATACCTAGTATATGGAACTGCCATGCATGAAACCATTCAGAGTTACTTACAGACAATGTATGAGAAGTCTGGTAAAGCTGCAGATGAATTAGATCTGAATAAAATGCTAGAAGACAGGCTTGTTGAAAACTATAGGATAAGCTTACAAGAAAATAAAAACGAACACTTTACTACTAAAGAAGAGTTAAAAGAGTTTTTGGCTGACGGTCAATCAACACTAGACTGGCTTAAGAAGAATAGGAAGAAGTACTTTTCTATTCGTAACACTGAATTAGTTGGTATAGAGATCCCTATCCTTCAGCCTGTTCTAGAAGACATACCAAACGTATTAATGAATGGATCAATTGACTTTATTATCTATGAAAAAAACACAGAGTCCTACACCATCTACGATATCAAAACCAGCACAAAAGGTTGGTCAGACTACGAAAAGAAAGACCAGACTAAAATCAATCAAATACTGTTGTACAAGAGGTTCTACTCAAAGGTAATGAATGTGCCTGAGGAAAAGATAGACGTTAAGTTCTTTATAGTAAAGAGAAAAGTATATCAGAATCCAGACTATCCAATCTATAGAGTACAAGAGTTCGTACCTCCAAATGGTAAAAAGAAAGTAGAAGATGCTATCAAAGATTTATCTCTGTTTATAAGAGAGTGTTTCACAGTTGATGCAAAGTACAACAAAGATAGATTATACCCTAAGAATTTAAACAGTTGTAAGTTCTGTCCTTATACTAACAAGCCAGAACTTTGTGATAAAAAAGCCTAAAAATATTTTTTTATTTACATATTTATTTGTATATTCTAGTATATTTATTAGAAAAGGAATATGGTAAACAAATCAAAAAGAGTCATAACGTCTGTAAAGATCCCACAGACTTTATACGAAGACTTTAAAGTTACATCAGTAAAAACAAAGATGAGCTTACAAGACATAGTTGAAAGAGCTATGTTCATGTATCTAACTGACTCAGGCTTCAGACAATCTGTTCACGAACAGTATAACACATACTACACAGGATCTACTTTAATTGACGCAATAAAATAAGTTTTAAATGAAAGAAGGTTACATTCCTAGAGAACAGAGAAAGAAAATTCTGTTCTTATGTGATGACATACGCATGACTTCTGGAATCTCTACCATGGCTAGAGAGATAGTTGTAGGTACAGCACACAGATACAATTGGGTTAATTTAGGAGCTGCTATTAATCACCCAGATCAAGGCAAACGTCTAGACATTTCTCAAGATACTAATCGTGTTGCTGATATTCCTGATGCAAGTGTTTATATGTACCCAATATCTGGATATGGTACGGTAGAGTTGATTAGGCAATTAATGGAAATAGAAAAGCCAGACGCTATCATGTTCTTTACTGATCCTAGATACTGGATATGGTTATTCCAGATGGAGAATGAGATACGTAAAAAAGTTCCAATGATCTATTTGAATATTTGGGACGATATGCCAGCTCCATTATATAACAAATCATACTATGAGTCTTGTGATACTTTAATGGCAATCTCTAAACAAACTCAAAATATTAATAGACTTGTTCTAGGAGATAAAGCTAAAGACAAGATCATTAAGTATGTACCTCATGGAATTAATGAGAAGATATTCTATCCTATCACAGAATTCATGAATCCCGAAAATGACAAGTTAGAAGCAAAAAGAAAGCAAATTTTTGGTGATTTTGAACCAGAGTTTATTGTGTTCTACAATTCAAGAAATATTAGACGTAAATGTACAGCAGACACTATTGCAGCGTATTCTGTATTTTGTGATAGAATAGGTAAAGAAAAGGCTTCTAAATGTGCGCTTGTACTTCACACACAAAGACAAGACGAAAACGGTACAGACTTAGAAGCCGTAATAGAACTCCTTTGCGACCCAGAATATCAAAAGGTATACTTCTCTGATTCACGTGTACCAGCTGAAGAAGTTAATCTACTCTATAACTTAAGCGACATTGTTATGTTAATGTCTTCCAATGAAGGTTGGGGTCTTAGCTTAACTGAAGGTATGATGTGCGGTAAAATGATCATGGCAAATGTAACTGGTGGTATGCAAGATCAAATGAGGTTTGTTGATGAGAATGGTAAGTGGATTGACTTCGATGATAAATTCTGTTCTAATCATTACGGTACATATAAAGAATGTGGAGAGTGGGCAATACCTTTATTTCCAACAAATCAAAGTATAGTTGGTTCAATACCTACACCTTATATTATAGATGATCGCTGTAGCTTCATTGATGCAGCAGAAAAGCTAGAACAGGTTTATAATATGCCAATAGAAGAAAGACAAAGACGAGGTATGGCTGGACGTAAATGGGTTCTATCTGAAGAATCTATGATGAGTGCAAAACACATGTGCGACAATATCATTGAATCAGTAGATGAAACATTTGTTAAGTTTAAACCTAGAAAGAAGTTTGAACTACTTAAAATAGAAAAGTTACCTAAAAATAAAATTACACACAAATTAATATACTAATATGAAACAGTTGTGTATTGTATCATGTCCTATTGATACTTACTCCGGTTACGGTGCTAGAGCTAGAGATTTCTTTAGAGCTTTATATCAAACTAAGAAAAGTGAATATGACTTTAAAATCTTAAGTCAAAGATGGGGAGCTACTCCTTGGGGTTATATTCAAGATAATATGGAAGAGTGGGGTTGGATACTTCCTATGATTCATCACACACCAGAACTTCCAAAAAAGCCAGATGTGTGGATTCAAATAACTGTACCAAATGAATTTCAACCAATAGGAGTTTATAATATTGGTATAACTGCTGGTATAGAAACTACTGCTTGCGATCCTGCGTGGATAGAAGGAATAAATAGAATGAATGTTACCCTAGTGTCTTCTAAACACGCTAAAACTGTATTTGAGCAAACCGCATATCAGAAGAGAGACAAAAACACTAATCAACTTATTCAAGATATTAAACTACAAAAACCTGTTGATGTTCTATTTGAAGGAGTTGATCTAAACAAATACTTCTTTTTAGAAGATAATGATATTGAAGAAACAGAATTAGTTCAAGAGTTAGATCAAATTGAAGAAGACTTTTGCTTTTTATTTGTTGGTCACTGGCTTCAAGGTGAAATTGGCGAAGACAGAAAGAATGTAAGCCTAATGCTTAAAACATTCTTAGAGACATTCAAAGATAAAAAGAATAAACCTGCTTTGATTATGAAAGTATCTGGCGCTGGTTCTAGTATTATGGATCGAGATGCGCTACTAAAAAAGATAGATGCTATCAGAGAATCAGTTAAAGGAAAACTTCCTAATGTATATCTACTTCATGGAGAATTAGACGACAAAGACATTAACTACCTTTATAATCACGGTAAAGTTAAAGCGATGTTCAATCTAACTAAAGGTGAAGGGTTCGGTAGACCTCTTCTTGAATTCTCTTTGGCTAAAAAGCCTATTATTGTTTCTGGCTGGTCAGGACAAACAGACTTTTTAGATCGTGAGTTTACTTGTCAAATAGGAGGAGAATTAAAACCAACGCATCCATCAACACATGTTCCAGGAATTATTCTTCCAGATGCACAATGGTTCAGCCCTGATATATCTCAAGCTAAACATTATCTTAAAGACGTTTATGAGAAGTATAACAAGTATCAAGAGTTGGCAAAGAGGCAAGCTAAGAAGTCAAGAGAAGAATTTAGCTTTGATAAAATGAAAGAGCTGATTAAAACTTATTTTGACAAAGTTCCTAAGTCAACTCAACCTCAATTACAACTACCTAAGTTAAAGAAAATAGAACTTCCTAAATTAAATAAAATATGACGTCGAAAGAATTTGTTATATGGTTAAAAGGATTCTCTAAAGCTGCTAATCCATACAATGTTACACCTGCACAATGGGATGAAATACAGGAAGAGTTATCAAAAGTTAATGATGGTGGAATTTCAATCGGAATAGGTGGAACAGGATTTATAAACACGTCAACTACATATTCATATCCTGAAGGAACTACAATCAACTATACTAATAGTCAAAAGAAAAAACAACAATTAAATGACTGATAATTTAATTACTTGCCCTAAATGTAAAGAATCATTAGCTTGTTATAAAACTCCTATTAACGAGTTTCATAGTGCATATTCTTGTTTGAGCTGTGGATATAATACATCTGACCTTATCAGAGAGGGTGAATACGATGTTGAAACATACGAAGCCGAGATGCCTGAACTCTTCAAAGATATTAAGCATGTAGATGAAGAAGGCCGCGTGTGGTACCCTAATGTTGTTAATGTTGATGGACTAGGAACAGTTTTTGCAAACGGTCCTTCAAAAGATGAATGGCAGTGGAGTGGTATTAAGTCTGTACCTTTAACAGAAGAAGAGAAAGATAATCCAAGGTTTAAAGGAAAGACACACAAGTCAGATTCTAAAACGCTACAAAACTTTGGACAAGACGGATACTTTGAAGCCTGTGACTATATTGGTTTATTTGATATACAACAATAATGAGAATCAGTTACGCCATACCAGTTTGTAATGAACATAAAGAATTAGATAGACTGTTAGATCTACTAATTAAGAATAAAAGACCTGAAGATGAAATTGTGGTTCAAGCAGATCTTGGTAACACTACTGGAGAAGTTTATCAAGTGGTTGATAAATATAAGAATCAAATTAGATTAGTAGAGTTTGCACTTAAAGGCAACTTCGGCGCTTTCAAGAATAACCTTAAAGCAAATTGTTCTGGAGAGTGGATCTTTCAAATAGACGCTGATGAATACTTAAAAGAAGAATTTATACAACACTTGCCAGAAATTCTGCAAGATAATCCAACAATTGATTTATTTTTATTACCTAGGATTAACACAGTAGAAGGACTGGCTCAAAAACATATTGATATCTGGAGATGGAGAGTTGACGATAAAGGTTGGGTAAACTTTCCAGACTATCAAACAAGGATCTTACAGAACTCACCTAAGATCAATTGGGTCAACAAGGTTCATGAGGTTTTGACAGGGCATAATACGTATGCTATGATGCCACCTGAGGAATTCTATTGCCTGATTCATCCTAAAACAATCGAGAGACAAGAAAAACAAAATACGTTATACGCAGTGTTATGAAAGAAATATTAGACTTAGTAGATCAGTACATTAAAGAAAAACATAGTAAGAAAACCTGGACTGCTGGAAAAGATTGGGTTCAGTATGCTGGACCTTATTTTTCTTCTGAAGAGTATATAGCAGCAGTTAAAACTCTATTAGGAGAGTGGTTAGTATTAGGAGCAGAGGCTAACAAGTTTGAGAGAAAGTTTCCTAAACTATTTGGAAAAGAATATGGACTACTACTTAATAGTGGTTCTAGTGCTAACTTAGTTATGATGTTAGCAATGACGTCTAAAAGAGGTTTGGCTTTTCCTAAAGGTACAAAAGTAATTACACCTATTGCAGGTTTTCCAACTACTATCAATCCAATACTTCAAGTAGGATTCTCACCTATCTTTGTAGATATTGAACTAGATACATTAAACCTAAACCTTGATCAAGTAGAAGAGGCCTGCATTAAATACCCTGATTGTAAGATCATTACATTTGCTCACGTACTAGGAAATCCTCCTAATATGAACAGGCTAATGGAAATTGTAGAAAAGTATAAACTAATCTTGTTAGAAGATTGTTGTGATGCTTTAGGCTCTACATTCGAAGGAAAGCCTTTAGGTTCATTTGGTATGATGGCAAGTTGTTCGTTCTATCCTGCACACCATATGACAATGGGTGAAGGTGGTTTTGTTGCTATGAATGATCCACAACTTGAAACTATTATCCGTAGCTTTAGAGAGTGGGGTCGTGGTTGCTACTGTATTGGTAAACAAAACCTATTAGAGAACGGAACGTGTGGTTGTAGATTTAGCAATTGGCTACCAGCACTACCGAACGATATCTTTGATCACAAATACGTTTATGAAGAGATTGGTTATAATCTAAAACCAATTGAACTACAAGCGTCTATTGGTCTTGTTCAAATGAATAAGCTACAAGAGATAGGAGTTAAACGTCGTGAGAACTATACTAACTTGTTTAATGCATTCTCTAAATATGAACAGTACTTCCACTTACATAAAGCACAACCAGGATCTGATCCAGATTGGTTTGCATTTCCTGTTACCGTAAAAGATGATGCTCCTTTCAAAAGGTCTGATATCTGTAAGTTCTTTGAAGCGAATATGATTCAAACTAGACCTTACTTTGCTGGCAACATTATGCTTCAACCAGCATACAAAGGACTTATGGATCCTAAAGATGTGATAGAGAATTTTCCTGTTGCTCGTAAAGTTACAACAGACACATTCTTCTTAGGCACAAGTCCTGTTATTGATAAAGAAAAGACTGACTATATTGAAACTATTTTAGATCAATTTGTAAGTAAGCTATGAAGAAGATCATAACTGGAGGAACTGGTTTGGTTGGTTCTGCTTTTAAAGATGGCACTAAATTATCTTCTAAGCACTACAACCTAATATCAGAAGTGCAAACTAGAAAGATGTTTATGGATCATAAGCCAGGTGTAGTGGTCCATACAGCTGCTACAGTAGGTGGTGTTGGGGCTAATATGAATTATCCCGCTGACTTCTTTTATAACAACATTATGATGAATACAAATGTTATAAATGAAGCCTACATATTTGGAGTTAAGAAGCTTGTTTGTTTTCTATCTACGTGTGTATTTCCAGACAATGTAGAATATCCATTAGATGAAACTAAGATACATAAAGGTGAACCTCACTTCTCTAATGCACCATACGCATATGCAAAGAGAATGGCAGACGTTCAAATACAAGCATACAATAAACAATACGGCACAAAATACTTCTGTGTAATACCAACAAACATTTATGGTCCTAATGATAACTTTGACCTTGAGAATGGTCACGTTATTCCAATGCTTATTCATAAATGCTATCTAGCTAAAAAGAATAATACAGCTTTTGAAGTATGGGGATCTGGTAAACCTTTAAGAGAGTTTGTCTTCTCAGAAGATGTAGCAAACATAATTGATCTACTACTAGAAAATTATGATGGAACTGATCCTGTTATAATCTCTAATCCAAAAGAATACTCTATTAAAGAAGTGGTTGATCTGATTGTTCAGTACATGGAATTTAAAGGTGAAGTCAAATGGCTTACAGATAAACCAGATGGACAGTTTAGAAAGCCGTCTTCTAATCAAAGACTTATAGATATCATAGGCAATTATAATTTTATTCCACTTGAGATAGGATTAAAAGAAACAATTGATTGGTTCAATGAAAACTACGAGACAATAAGGAAATGAAAAAGGCTTTAATTACAGGTATCAATGGCCAAGATGGATCTTATTTAACCAGTTTCTTATTAGATAAAGGTTATGAAGTTCATGGTATACTCAAGAGAAACTCTGTATCAGAGAACCAAACAGCAAGACTTAATGATATATTCCAAAGCATAAGAGACAATCTGGACTACGCTGATATGACAGACATTTCTTCTCTTTATAGAGTGATTAACAAAGTAAAGCCTAATGAGATCTATAATCTAGCTGCACAATCACACGTTAGAATATCATTTGATCAACCTATATACACAGCTAATGCAACAGGTATTGGAGTATTGAATCTATTAGAGGTAGTAAAAGAAGTTTGCCCAACCACAAAGGTGTATCAAGCGTCTTCATCAGAAATGTTTGGTAATTCAATAGATGAAGATGGGTTCCAAAGAGAAACAACTCCTTTGAATCCAGTATCTCCTTATGGTTGTGCTAAAGTATTTGGTTATAATATTTCAAGGAACTACAGACATTCTTATAATTTATTTGTTTCAAATGGTATACTTTTCAATCATGAATCACCAAGGCGTGGTACTAACTTCGTAACTAACAAAGTTGTTAAAGAAGCTGTAAAGATATACTATGGTCTGTCTAATGAGTTAAGACTTGGTAACTTAGATGCTTCAAGAGATTGGGGTCATGCCAAAGATTTTGTTGAAGCAATGTGGTTAATACTTCAGCAAGATAAATCAGATGACTTTGTTTGTTCAACTGGTATATCACACACTGTAAGAGAGTTGTGTGAGTATGTGTTTGATAAACTTGGTTTAAACTGGAGACAGTGGGTAAAGCAAGATCAGAAGTATCTTAGACCAGAAGAGCTAGATGTATTGAAAGGCGATTGCACTAAGTTAAAGCAAGTTACTGGTTGGCAGCCTAAATATACTTTCGAAACTATGCTAGACGAAATGATTGAATACTGGAAAAACGAATATAAATGAAAATAGCATTTTTAACAGAATTACCATTCAATGGAAAAACACTTCCTACATATCCTAATATGAGGACAGAGTTTGCATGGATGTATGCGCTAGACGCAGACCACTTCAACATAACTCTTTTTAATAAAATAAATGATTATGATCATGTATTCATTATTTTTCCTAAAGGAGCGGTCTACCTTAACTCAATAGGAACTAAATTAAGTGATGAACAAAATCCTACATCTGGTATTCTTCGAAGTAATTTTATAGATACTTTAAAAAAGAACAACAAGAAAATACACTTTATTCAAGAAGGTCCACATTGGTTGTGGAATGATTATGAGATATATGACCAGGTCTATTACTATAACATGATAGCCGCGTGTGATTCGATCTTCTGTCACAATGAACATGATACTGTATATTACAAAGGAATGTTCCAAAACAAACCTGTGAACGCCATACATACTCTAATGATCCACGACTTGATCAAAGACATTACTCCAAACAAAGAAGACAAGACTATCATTGGAGGAAACATGGCAAGATGGTATGGAGGATTCGAAAGTTATATAGTGGCCTCAGAGTTTAACAATCCTATATTTGTTCAAGATAGTCACGCTAAAAGAGAGAATGAGAATCTAATAGGAGGCATTAACCACCTACCTAGAATGTCATGGTTAGATTGGATGAAGAATCTATCTACATTCAAGTATGCAGTTCATATGATGCCTACCATTGCAGCAGGCACATTTGCACTTAACTGCGCTTATCTAGGAATTCCTTGTATCGGTAACCGTGAAGTAGATACTCAAAAGCTTTGCCACTCTAATTTGTCTGTAGATGTTAATGATGTACAAAGAGCAGTTGAACTGGCTAAACAACTTAAAGAAGATAAACTGTTCTATGAAGAGTGTTCTTATCAAGCTAAAAAGAACTACCAACTATTTTATTCAGTAGACGATTGGAAACATAGAATGTTTAAACTACTTTCAAAATGATTGTACAAATAACAATGGCCAGAAATGAACTAGCTCTAATTAAAGAGTTACTTCCTATTTGGAGCCAACATACTGATGGATTTGTTTTTATGTTGGACAGATGCAATGATGGTAGCTTTGAGTATTTGAACGAAGTAAAAGAAACATACAACATACTAGAGATCATAACTAATACTGGTGAAGATGGTAGTCTTATCATAGAAACTAATATAAGACAAAGATTATTTGATACAGCATACAAATATTCAAACAAGATTATCTGTTTAGATTCAGACGAATATCTGGATGGTCAAATGTCTAAACAACAATTAGAACAGTTCCTAGATGACAACCCAGATACAGTGTTTCATTTGCAGTGGAAACAATATACATCTTGCAATACTCTAAGAGTAGATGGACCTTGGAAGAATAATTTTAAAGATCGTATAGGTTGTTATAGTGAAGCTTGTAAATTTGAAGAGAAACAAAACCACTCTACTCATTTACCAATGCCTAAGAATCAAAAAGCTTTAGACCCGGAAAGTTTGTTTATAGCACACCTTCAATGGTTAGATAAAACCCATGTAGCTATCAAACAATACTATTGGAAAGTTTATGACTATGTTAACAATCTTGTGCACAATGTGCAGATAGTAGGAAATAAGGCCTATGATGAGTCAGTCAATGATTTTAAATGGGAAGAAGAATATACTTTTATTCCATTAAAAATATCTCCTTATACTATATCTAAAACTGCCCAGTTAAATAACTACAAGTTAGACTACATTAAAAGTAAAACAGAAAAGCACAACATACCAAACCTAGGTAACTGGGGTTATGACTTCATGAGTATGAACAATGAAGCGACAGTAAACCTAAACCCTTACAAACTCAGTGTAATAACAGCAATAGGACCTCTGAACAGATACTCAGATTATATTCTAAGATACTTTAATAATGCAATTGAACAACACTTCTTTTTAGAAACAGAGCACATTATAGTTTACTCAGAATGGTCTGATCAATTTGATGTGTTTAAAAAATATCCTAACTTTAAATTAATACAAGAAGATAAGAAAGCCGGAATGTATCATGCGTGGAATCTAGGAGTTAAAGCAGCTACCACTAAATACCTTACTAATTGGAATGTAGACGACTTAAGGCATCCTATCAATACCAAAATAAAATATGATCTTCTTGAGAACAACGACTTTGATGTAGCTTATAACTATTACGCAGCTACTATTGATCCAAATGAAAACTTCAACAATCTAGATCTCAGTAAGAAAAACATTTTGCAGTTTCCAGATAACTATGAGAATCATTATAAAGTAGCTTGTCTGATAGGACCAGATCCTGTATGGAAGAAAGAGTTACATGACAAGGCAGGTTATTTTAATCAAGAAGAATATAGTATCATTGGAGACTGGGAAATGTGGGCAAGGTTTGCTAAAGCTGGAGCTAAGTTTAAACTGATACCAGAAGTCTTGGCTATATATTTAGACCATCCTAATACAGTTAGTAAAGAGTCTGAAGATAAATTAGAGCAACAAAAGGTTAAACTATATAAAGCATTTGAAAGTGAATACTAATATAACAATAGCAATAGTCACATTTAAGCAAAGAGCAGAGCTAGTTAAGCAACTAGTGCACCAAATCAGGCAACACGTCCCAGATACGGTTGATATTATGATAGCAGTGAATGGAAATAATGAAGAGGAGATGCCAGAAGAATATAGGCAAGAGATGCTAGATCTATCTAAGCAGTATAAAAGCATATATCCTATCATATGCCCAGAGTTTAAGAGTTTGTGCAAACTATGGAATACGTTGATCATATTTAGTAAAACTGAATATATTTTCATGATCTGCGACGATGTGGTTTACGATAATCCTAAAACACTTCCTATTGTAGAATCTTTTATTAAAAATACAGAAAGTCAATTCTTTACTATCAATAACCAATTTTCTCATTTTGTTCTAACAAAGAGTATCATGCATAAATTAGGATACTTTGATGAAAGACTTTGTGGTTTTGGAGAAGAAGACGGAGATATAGTTCATAGATATATTGAAATGTTTGGACAAAGAATGCCAGACATAGAAATACCAGGATTGTATAATAAAGCTTCTTATGAACTAAGAAACGATAACATAGAAACGCATATAGATAATAAACCTAGATTCAATAGAGAGTTTGCTGGCTTCAAATATAAACAAGATCCTAGTGGAATAAGAGGTATGTCACCTGTTCCATTGGTAAAAGTTTTAGACGATTATCAACAATACCCTTACGAACAATTTGTTAGAAATAATAAACATAACATATCTAAATTTCAAAAAGTAATATTAGATGAATAATATATCTGTATTTGGAGCTAGTGGATTCATAGGAGGAAGATTCTGTGAAATGTATCCAGACCAAGTAATTAAGCTTGAAAGAGAGGACTACGTACCTAAGTCAAATCAGGTATTGTATTTAATTAGTACTATTGACAACTACAACGTACACGTAGATCTACATAAGGACATTGATACTAATCTAACTGTCTTAATGAATGTGTTAGATAATATAGACAGGAACAATAAAGATTTTGTATTTAACTTTGTAAGTTCTTGGTTTGTCTATGGTAAAAATGAAGTAGTGCCATTCAATGAAGAGAAGTCTATTTGTAATCCTACGGGGTTTTATTCAATTACAAAAAGATGCGCTGAGCAAATGCTAATAAGCTTTTGTGAAACATTTGATATTAAGTATAGAATCTTTAGACTGGCCAATGTACTTGGAGAAGGAGACAATAAGATATCTAAAAAGAAAAATGCTGCGCAACACCTGATCAGGCAAGCTGTTAAAGGTGAAGATGTTAATCTATACAACGGAGGAACGGCATTAAGAGACTATATTTATGTAGATGATGTTTGTAGTGCAATAATGTGTTGTTTAGATAATGCACCCGTAAACGAGATAATCAATATAGGAAGTGGTAAGCCAAGTAAATTAGCTGATGTTGTAGACATAGCAATGAAAGAATCTAGCTCCACTTCTAAGATCGTTGAAATAAGTATACCTTTTTTTCATAAAATTGTACAGGTAGAACATTCATATTTAGACGTAGCCAAGTTAAACTCTTATGGTTTTAAAACTAAATATAGTATAGAAGAAGTAGTAAAAAAATTAGTATCACATTATAAAAAAATAGACAAATGATAAAAGTTGTTTACGTTACAGGATGCTTTGGGTTTATAGGATCTTACGTAACTCGAGCTTGTTTAGAAAAGGGTTGGTATGTTAGAGGAATAGATAAATGTACTTACGCTTCTAATGAAGATCTATTATTTGAGTTTACAGAAAAATACGGAGATAGATTCACATTTGAAAGACAAGACATTAACGACGTTCAGTTCTTATATGATTGTGATTATGTAATTAATACTGCCGCTGAAACGCACGTAGGTAATAGTATAGTTAGTAGTAAAGAGTTTGTTAAATCAAATGTAGACGGTGTTCACAACCTATTAGAACTAATTAAGAATCACAGAGGAGAGAATACAGAGAAGCCTGTTCTAATCCATTTTAGTACAGACGAAGTATATGGAGATATCGAATCAGGAGATCATACAGAAAAGGATATACTAAAACCATCCAATCCTTACTCCGCAACCAAAGCTGCCGCTGATATGTTAGTCATGGCTTGGGGTAGAACTCATAAAGTTCCTTATATGATTATAAGACCTACAAACAATTATGGGATAGGTCAATATGTAGAGAAGCTAATTCCTAAATCTGTTAAGCATTTAAGAATAGGCAAGAAGATACCACTACACGACAATGGAATGCCGTATCGTAATTGGTTACACGCAGCAGATACAGCAGAAGCCGTTATGACTATAATTGAAAAAGGATCTATTGGAGAAATATACAATGTAGCCGGTGGATTTGAACAAAGAAACATAGATACTGTAGAATCTATAGTTAAGTCTTATTTTAAAGAAGAGTCAATAATACCTGAAGACTTTATTGATTTTTCTATCAGTAGACCTGGTCAAGACATTAGATATGCTTTAGATGATTCTAAACTTAGATCTTTAGGTTGGGAACCTAATAGAGTATTTAGTAAAGAGATTGAAGCTATCGTAGAATATTATAAGTATAAATTTATTTGGTAAATTAAAAAAATAAAAACAAATAGTATGAATATAAGAGAATTTAAGTGTTCAAAGATATTAACCGACTTGGTAGAGAATGACGGGCTTATAGGAATAAAAACAAGCTTTGAAGATGAAGGAGCAACTTTTAATGAGACAATTAGATTAAAAGAAGTTTGTAATCAATCTAAAGTAAAACTTAATTTAAAGATTGGTGGCCCTGAAGCAATAAGAGATATGAAAGACTTATCTATCATAGGAGTTAAAGGAGTAGTGGCTCCGATGGTAGAATCAGCATTTGGATTAAAAAAGTTTATAGACTCTATAAACAAAACCCTTCCAGAAGACGTAGTATCATCATTACAGCTTTTAGTTAATATAGAAACCCAACAAGCGGTATCCAATATAGATTCTATACTTTCAATAAAAGAAGCAGACAGCTTATATGCTATTACAGTTGGTAGAGTAGATCTAGTTTCTTCAATGGGAAAAGATAGATCCTATGTTAATAGTGACGAAATATTTAAAATGACAAAATCTGTATTTAGTAAAGTAAAAGAGAAGGGATTAAAAGCCTGTTTAGGAGGCGCAGTATCAGTAGACTCACTCAACTTTCTTAAGAAGCTTAATTCGGAAGGGTTGTTAGATAAGTTTGAAACTAGATATGCTATATTTGATCCATCTATAAGTCTTAAAAATTTATCTAGAGCATTATCAAAAGCGCAGATGTTTGAATACGAATGGTTAATGAGTAAACACGAGTATTATAATATGAATGCCAACTATGATTTATCTAGAATTAAAATGATTCAAGATAGAATTAATCAATCAATAAATACAATTTAAATAATGGAAATTGCTTATTTATTTCACGGGCATTCAAGATCATGGAAATCATGTTATAGAAATTTTTTTGATAACGTGTATTCACAAATACCAGGTGATATCTTTATTCATACATGGAATACAGTTAATACAAATAGAGGATCTTATTGGAATGGCTGGGATGATTTAACTGGAAAAAATTTAGAAGAGTCTTCAAAGCTAGCAGACATATCTGGAATACATGCATCCTATAATCCTAAGATATTATATATAGAACAAGATAAAGATCCTAATGTTCCAATAGAGTATATTAAAGACCATCATTTTTCTAGAGCAAATTTAGGAGTTAAAAATATGCTTGAAGGATCCAGAAAGATTTTTGAAATAGCAAGAAATTATAAAAAATATGATATATATTTTTCAACTAGAATGGATATAAATTATACAGAAAAATTTAAAGTGGAAGAATTATCTAAAGATCATATTTTATGTTCAAATTCAAGACCTGATGGTATATATGATATATGGATGGCAGGCCCAGAAAATTACATGGATGTAAAAACAAAATACTATTATTTTATAGATGATTATTGGTATAAGAAAAATTACAATGAAATATTTTATGAAAGTGCACTTAAAGAATACTTAATAGGAGATAATAAAATACCAGTTTCTATTTCTAATTCTAAATGTGAAATTGTAAGAATATTTGGAAATAGTACATTTGTTAAATAATCATGAAAGTATTAGTCACAGGAGGTTCTAGAGGCATAGGTAAAGCAATCACAGAATACTTTAAAAGTAATGGTCATTATGTGATTAGTCCTACGAGAGATCAATTAGACTTGAGATCAGATGTTCTATTAGAAGATATAGAGTACGATATTGTTATTAACAATGCAGGTATTAACCCTTTAAAAAGTATTGTAGACATATCTGATAATGATGTGATGCAGGTTAATTATAACTCTGCTCTGCAAATTGTACAACAGTGTTTACCTTATATGATATCAAAAGGATACGGTAGAATAGTAAACATAGGAAGCATTTGGATTAATATAGCAAAACCTAATAGACTTGCTTATAGTGCAAGCAAAAATGCATTACACGCATTAACTAAAGCAATAGCAGCAGAGTATACAAGCCAAGGGATTTTAGCCAATACTATATCACCAGGTTTTATAGGAACAGATTTGACGTATCAGAATAATACTGAATTAGAACTACAAGAACTTGTAAAGAAGGTTCCGGCTAAAAGACTTGGAAAACCAGAAGAGGTTGCTAAGCTAGTATACCAAATGTCAATAGAGAATACGTTCATATCAGGACAAAACATTATAATAGACGGAGGTTATACATGCACAGCAAATTAACTATAGAGTCTTCAATTCATAGTTATACTATTGAATTCATAGACACGATGCAAGTGATTCAGGATCTTATGAAAGAACCTAATACCGTATCTATTGTAGATAGTAATGTCGCTAACCTATATCCTGAATTAAATAGTGGTATAATAGTAGAAGCAACTGAGAAAGCAAAGACTCTTGAAGGAGCTGAGGACTTATTAAGCCAGCTATCTGAAAGAAGAGCTAATGTAAAAACCAAGTTAATTGTTATAGGTGGAGGTATAATACAAGACCTAGCAGGATTTTGTGCATCTGTTTATGCCAGAGGAATAGAATACATTTTAATACCAACAACTCTTTTGGCACAAGCTGATAGTTGTGTAGGAGGAAAAACATCTATTAATCTACGTAGTAAGAAGAATTTAGTAGGAACTTTCTATCCACCAACTAAGATATTAATTAATAAAGAGTTTCTAAATACGCTCACTAGAAAAGATTATATTAGTGGTTTAGGAGAGATTTATAAATTTAGCATATTACAAAACGACATTAAGAACTTTAATCTTTCTAGAGATATACTAGAAATGATTCATGAAGGTCTTTCATATAAAATTAGTATTTTAAAGAAAGATGAGTTTGATAAAAAGGAAAGACGCTTTCTAAATTATGGACATACATTTGGCCATGCAATAGAAACTACGTCTAACAACAAGATACCTCATGGACTTGCTGTTATATTAGGATCTATGATAGCGGCTAGAGTTTCAAAGTATCTTGGCTATGATGTTCACAACTATGAGATCATTCTAGACAAAGGAATCAAATTGATAAAAGACAGTGAACTAGAATTAGAAAGAGATTGGTTTAACTTAGATAGACTTTTAGAGATTGTAAAGTCTGATAAAAAGAGTACAGGTCAACTGACTATGGTGCTTATTGATAAAGAACCTTTTCTAAAAAATATAGAAGACATTGAAGTCATTAGAAAAGTTTTAAATGAAACGTATGAGAGTATCTGACTTTGTGATTCAATACTTAAGGGATAACTATGGAGTTGATACAATTTTTACAGTATCTGGTGGAGGTTGCATATTCTTAGTTGATTCATTAGGAAGTACCGAAGGAGTTCAATATGTAGCAACGCACCACGAACAAGCTGCGTCTATCGCTGCAGAAGGATATGCTAGAATTAATAACAAGTTAGGCGCTTGTGTTGTTACTAGTGGACCTGGTGGAACTAATGCTATTACTGGTACTTTATGTAGTTGGTTAGACTCTATTCCTGTTATTGTTATAAGTGGTCAAGTCAATAAAGAAATGACTACTGAGTATACAAACCTACCTTTAAGACAATTAGGAGACCAAGAGTTTAATATAGTTGAGTCTGTAAAAAGCATGACTAAATATGCAGTACAGGTAAATGAACCAGATCAAATAAAGTATCATTTAGAAAAGGCTTGTAAGTTAGCAACTACAGGTAGACCTGGTCCTGTTTGGATAGATATACCATTGAATGTACAATCAGCAAATATAGAACCAGAATTATTAGTAGGCTTTGAAGATAATACAGAAATAAAAAATGCTAGCAACATTGATCTATCAACAATATTAAATAAATGGAAAGAGGCAAAGAAGCCACTACTAATAGTTGGAAATGGTATTAGATTAAGTGGTGGTGTTGATGAGCTACATAAACTTTTAGAAGCAACCAATATTCCTGTTATAACTGCAGTGAACGGAAATGATCTAGTCACATCAGAATATCCACAATACTATGGTAGATTTGGAACACACGCACAAATATGTGCCAACAACTTAATCAGTGATTGTGACTTCTTATTAACTATAGGAAGCAGATTATATGTTAGACAAACAGGATACAACTTTCATAGCTTTGCTAAACAAGCTTATAAAGTACATGTAGACGTAGATGTTAATGAATTAAATAAACCAACACTATTTACTGATCTTAAAGTTGAGTCTGATGCTAAACAGTTTTTAAAACAGCTATTGGCTCAAGAGTTACCTAGAACTAATACAGAGTGGATTGATCATTGTAATGAAGTAAACAAAGCTCCTAAAGTTTTACAAAGACACAGAGACAATCAAGACTTTGTTAGTAACTATTATTTTATAGAGCAGCTCAGTAAAGTTATACCAACCGACCACCATGTAATAACAAGTGATGGATCTGCTAATGTAGTTACTATGCAGGTTTTAGATCTTAAGAAAGATCAAAGACTAATTACAAATACTGGTTGTGCTCCGATGGGATACGGAATGCCTGCAGCAATAGGAGCTGCTATTAAACACAAAATAGTTTGTCTTGAAGGAGATGGAAGTTTACATTTGAACGTACATGAATTACAAACAATCAAACATTATAACCTTCCTATAAAACTCATTCTATTAAACAACGATGGGTATCTGTCTATAAAGATATCTCAGAAAACCTTTTTTAAAGGGAAGTATGTAGCTTCTGAGAAGTCAAGCGGAGTTTCTTTTCCAGACTTTAAGAAGTTAATAAATGCATACGACTTACCTTATTATTCTATAAAGAACAATAGTGATATTGAATCTACGCTAAAAGAATTCTTTAGTCAAGAAGGTCCTGCAATATGTGAAGTGTTCACAGATCCTAATGAATTTCATGAACCTAAAGTAGTAGCCAAGTTAGGAGAAGACGGTAAGTTCATACCAGGAGAATTAAAAAATATACAGTGGATAGAATAAAAAATATATTAATTACAGGTAAATCTGGCTATATTGCTAAGAGTCTTTACAGAGAACTATCTAGCAAGTATGATGTAACATGTATTGGCAGAGACACATTAGACCTTACTAACTCTATTGACACAAGAGTTTACATGAGAGATAAGCACTTCGATGTAATAATACATACCGCAGTATCAGGAGGTAGTAGACTTAGAAAAGACAATTATCTAGACATGGACATTAACTTGTCTATGTATTATAATCTACTTCAGAATAAATTGTCTTATGATAAACTAATCCATTTTGGTTCTGGTGCTGAACTATATATGTCTGATGAACCATACGGATTGAGTAAGAAAGTTATAGCTAGATCAATAGAAGAGATAAATAACTTTTATAATTTGAGAGTGTTTGCTGTGTTTGATGAGAATGAATTAGACACTAGGTTTATCAAATCTTGCATCAATAAGTACATAAATAAAGAAGACATGCAGGTTTATGAATACAAATACATGGACTTCTTTTATATGCAAGATCTAGTTAGTGTAGTTGACTACTATATAAACAATAATAACTTGCCTAAAACATATGATTGTGTTTATGAAAGAAAGCAATCGCTTTTAGATATTGCAATGATGGTAAATAATCTTAGCAATTATAAAGTTGCTATATCGTCTAACAATAATATCGTCACTAATTATATAGGTGATTATAAACCAATTGGAATTAACTATATTGGTCTAGAAGAAGGTATTAGACAAGTATACAATAAACTAAAATGAGAAATATAACATTTGCAACTAATGTAGGAGCTGGTACTTTAGAATATACTAAACTACTCTTGAAGTCTTTGAAAGAGAATCTAGATAATAAAGACCATGAAATAATAGTATTTGTAGATAAAGACACAGATGGAACTGTTGACTATTTAAAGTCTGTAAAGAATGACTTTACTGATCTAAAGATAGTTACTCATAAACTAAAAGGAATAGTAGGCTATCAAAGAAACTCTAATTTGATAGTTGAACTAGCAAAGTATGACATTATAAGCTATCTACAATCTGATATGGTTGTGTCTAAACATTATGATACGGAAGTTATAAATGCTTTAGAAGAGAATACAATATTAAGTTCTACTAGAATAGAACCACCACTTCATGGACCATCAGATAAAACTATAACAAAAGACTTTGGTTTAGATCCTCTTGAATTTAAATTTGATGAGTTTGTAGAGTTTTCAGAAACAGTTAAAAGAAGTGAAATAGTAGACTACTTCTTTGCACCATATACATTTCATAAAGAAACGTGGATGAAGATAGGAGGATATGATACTTTGTTTAGAAGAGCTAGAGAAGATTCTGACTTTGTCCAAAGATGTTTACATGCAGGAATAAGTCTAAAACAAACTTTCTCTGCTGTGGTATATCATTTCACATGTGTATCTTCAAGAGGAAAGAATTGGTTTGATAAGAACAATCAAGATGCACAAAGACGTGTTGAACTTCAGAAAATAGCAGACGGAATAGAGATTAGGAGATTCTTACAGAAGTGGGGTAACTTTAATCATGGTGAACCCAAACTAAATAAGATCGATATGGATCTAGTTTTGTCAGAACCTGGCAAATTGAATCCGATGTTCATAGTACAAATAGAACCATTCTTTTCAAGAGTGTGGTTAGGAAACGAAGATCAAAAGAAAGCGATCATATCTATCTTCAGTAACCAACATGATCCAGCAAACGAACTATTAGGATTTTCACTAGAGGATTGGGAACACGATAAAGAGTTCTACAATCAGGTTGATTTCGATTCGATCTACAAAGTAGGTCAGCCAGATGATTATAACATTAAAATTGAAGTGTCCTTTGGTAAAGTCGATCCTCAACAAGATCCTTTTCTACAAAACCTGACGCGTATAAGCTCGATTATAGAACCTTATGAACCAGGAATATATGAACTAGGATCAGCCAGAATAGAGGTAAAGAACGTGGTCAGCCTAGCCCCAGATCAAATCGTGGTTAAAAATCCACCGTTCGATATGTCACTATTAACAATAGAGTAAGATATTTATTTAAAAACAAGATGGCGCAGGCTATTAATCCACTATTCAATATAACCGTCGGAGGAAAGAAGTACAAGCTTCAGTTCGACGTTAACGATAATCCTACCAAGAAAGGAGTTAAACTCCAGTTCATTCTAGATCAAGAGTTCCAAGATCCTAGAGACAAGCAAGCTTTGGCTCAACAAATAAGTATAGCATTACAGAAACGCCTAGGAGCTGCTGGCGTAATGGTAGATTTTGATGATAGATCGCCATATCGTAACGTTATAGGATTCATCGTACCTTTAAATTCAGTAGCTACGATGATAATCAAAGCTATGAAAGGTGGAGAATAAGAAGACTTACATATACGTTAAGCAGAGTCCTAAAGGGTTATTGTATCTAGGTAAGACAGTTCAAGATCCTTATAAGTATGAAGGTAGTGGGCTAAGATGGAAAAGACACCTTAACTTGCACAACCTCAAGAACTCAGACTTACAGACTTGGATACTTCACGAAACAATTAATGAAGATGAAGTAAAAGAGTTAGGATTGTATTATTCTAACTTATTCAATGTAGTTAAGTCAGATAACTGGGCTAACATGAAAGAGGAAATCGGAGATGGTGGATTCGGAAGTAAAGAAGCCCATCCTTGGTTTGGTAGAAAGAAGACGTTAGAGCATAGACAAAAGCTGACTATTACTTCTAAAGGTAACAAATCTGGTTTAGGGAAAGTCAAGTCAGAGGAAACTAAACTTAAACTTAGCATAGCTCAGAAAGGAAAGAAGAAGAGAGATGCTGAGTGTCCTCACTGTGGTAAAAAAGGAAATGAGAATGTTATGCATAGATGGCACTTCGACAACTGTCCTACATATACAGGAGTTAGAAACACACAATCAGAAAGCTTTAAAGAAAAGATGAGAGGAGAAAACCATCCATTCTATGGCAAGAAAAGACCAGAGCATGCAGAGTTTATGAGACTGCATAACCCTAGATTCAAGTAAAAACGATTAATTTAGTTATGCGTAAACCTGTTAGAGCACTATTTGATAGTTTAGATAGTTTAACTCCAGAGCAAATTGCTAAGTCAGATATTCTAAAAGATCTGGTTAAGAAGCATGTACCACTTGCTATAGAAGAAGCAGTCGCTGATAAGAAGATCTACGCATCTTTATTTGAAATAAACGATTCAGGTCAGTATGTAGAGGTTCATAAGAACAACTGGATCCAAGCACTTGAGACCTGTTTAGTCTGGTACGTTGAAGACGAAGACTATGAGATGTGCACTCACATTAAGAACTTAATTCACACCATACAAGAAAAACCTAAGTCTGGAAAGATAGACGTACCTAAAAAGAGAAAGCATGGAAAAAGAATATAAGCAAGTTCAGTTAGCTGTCGATGAGATCTTAGGTACCAAAACCTTGATTAGAAGGAAGAGGAAGTCTGTAATAGACAAGAAGCGTGAACTATTCTTTAATGTTATTGTGATGATGGAAGAGATCTTTGTTAGACAGAATATAGTCTATGCAGATCTAAACCTTGACTTTACTAACTATGATGAGAAGTTCTTTACTATCATAGACATGTTGTTGTATATGAACTTCGGTAAGCAATGTATGGAACTAATAGGATTCTATTTATACGATAGAGTAAACTCTGATGGGACTATGAACCCAATTATAGTGAATGATAAAGACGAGGTAATACTTAACAACCCAACTGATTTGTGGAACTTGATGTGTAAAGTAAACCCTAAAATAGATGAGCAAGCAATATAACTTCACGAAAGAAAATATGGCTAGAGGCGTTAGACCAGAAACCTGGTGGAACCGAGGCCTGCAATTATCTCCAGAAAGAATTAGAGAAGCCATGGCTAATACTAGAAGCAATAAAGAAGCTGCTAGATGGCTTGGCATTACAGATGTTACATACAAGAAGTATGCAAAGAAACATATAGACGAAGCTACAGGCAAAAGCTTGTTCGAACTACACAAGAATCAAGCAGGCAAAGGTATGCCTAAGAACTGGGTAGGTGGACAGTGGAAGAAGAATCTAGACGACATGTTAGTAGAGAATCAACCTATCAATACCAAGAAGATTATAAGGTTGAAAGAACTTCTAATGAAAGATGGTAGACTAGGTTACCAATGTGCAACATGTAAGTTCAGTGAGAAGAGATTGACAGATATGAAAGCACCTTTACTACTTAACTTTGTTAACGGTAAACGTAGTGACTGGAGAATAGAGAACCTAAGATGGCTTTGCTACAATTGTTACTTCTTGTTCATAGAAGATCCGTTCTCAAACAAAATGCTACAACGTCTAGAAGCAATGCCTATAGATGCACCAGAGATAAAAGAAGATGCACAAGAGTTATTCCAACTCGATGATTTTTATTATACACATCTTAAAAACCTCGGATTAGATGGATCTGGAGATGTATTATTTAAGTCTAAAGAAGATCATTTGAGTCAAGAAGATGGTAATGAATTTATAGATTTTAAAAAGTAAGATATTTATTATAGATAGAAAGTTGCCGGAATCAACTATCTACAATAATTTATTGGACTCATGGAGTATCGGTCATTCCGGGACCTTTACTTCCTCTGGGTCCATTTTTATTTTATGGCTGATTATAGAAAAATATGGTCTGATTATTACGGACCGATACCAGTTGATGAAAATGGAGTGACTTATGATATCCATCACATTGATGGTGATAGAAATAACAATAATATATTTAATCTTATTGCACTTCCATTAAAAGAGCATTATCAAATTCATTATGATAAAGGTGAATATTGCGCAGCCCACTTAATAAGTCAAAGATTAAACATGACACCAGAAGAAAGAGCTCATATAAATAAAAAGATTAGTGAATTTAAAACAGGCAAGCCTTTATCAGAATACCATAAGAGTAGAATGAAAAAACCTAAGACTGAGGAAACAAAAATGAGAATGAGAAAACCTAAGTCTGAAGAACATAAAAATAAAATAAAAGAAGCTAGCATAGGAAAAGTATACAGCCATATTGAATGTCCTCATTGTGGAATTAAAACAGCATCTAATAATGCAAAAAAATATCATTTTGATAAATGTCCTAAATATGCTGGTGATATTCGTCCCGTGTATACGTGTCCGCACTGTTTAAAGAAAGGAAAAGGAAGCGCCATGAAACAATGGCATTTTGACAGGTGCAGGTACAAGAAGTGAGTCACTTATACATATTAATTTTCCTACATACGTAACTAATTGATTATCAAGGTGTGTAACTGATTGATTTCCAATCACTTGCATAACTAATTGATTATCAATCGACAATTTTCAAAATAGTTCACTAAAAATTTTTTGGTGTCAAAAATTCGTAGTATATTTACATTGTTCGATTGATTAAAGGACACTTAAAATAAAAGTTATGAATATGAATGAATTAGTATTAGAAGGTAGAAACAGAGTTATCGCTGAGCTACAAAGCGAATTTCCTGTATTGAATATTTGTGATGTTCACGATTGGCTTGACTATACGTTAGGCATCAATACGATGTATATGGATTGGGCCGAGCAGTCCAAGCATATTAAGAAGTTTTGTGAGAACTTCCAGGTATACTTGTATGAGGTACCAGGTGAAGACTTTAGCGAGTTCGTTGGTATCGAGAAGGCTAATAGCCTTGGTTACAAAGGTGTGGTATTAAGTTCTTTAAGCTAATAAAAATAATAGTTATGAACGTACAAGAATTAAAACAAAAAGAAGTATTAACAGCTGATGAAGCTAAAGTGGTGATGAAAGCTGACCTTAAATGGGCGGATACGTATTTATTTCATAATTTTTGGAATAATACATATTTGAATTTAGATGTATATTCAGAGGCTGAACACCATGATAGAGTATACAGAATGGAATGTGGACTTTAATTGATTGACCGCGACTCCATAATTATATTTAATTACAAATAAAAGTTATGAAATACACAAAAAGACAACTAGAAAGTCTCGATACAATCGAGCAAGCTTGGGACGGAGACGAACTCAAGATTTGGAAAGACGATGTGAAAGTGTGGCTAACACACCCAGAGAATCGTAAGTACAATGGTGACTATACGATCGAGAGACTTATAAACGGTCGATGGGAGCAAGAGAATTGTTTATTTGAATAACCTAAAAAATAAATGTTATGATGCAAAGAAAAGAAGTTGGTAAGAAGAGAGATTGGGATAGTGCTAAAGTTGGTAAGACGTTCGTAAGTCCAAAAGGACGAGAGTATACCTACAAAGAAGGTACTAAAGGTATTGCAGTTATCGAGTATTTGGGTCAAGAGATCAAAGTAGAAATTAGAAAGTACAAAGCAATGCCAATTGATCAGATACTAAAAGAGGTTGAGCTTGAAATGTTTTTGGATGGCCATGTTCCTGATAGTGTGATCGAAGAGCAAATTGACATTCTAGAAGACGAGGACTTCAATATGAGAGATTCATTTGATTATTAATTATAAAATTGTGTGTTATGAAAAGTGTGAAAGAAAATTTAGAGAGGCTTATTAGCCTAGACAAAAATGTGTTTGATAGTGAGATTCAAACAATCAATCCTAATGTAAGTAGTGAAGATCTTAAGCCTATGTTTCCAAAAGGTTGGGACAATGATAGTCATTGGCCTGAAGATAAAGAAACAAATGCAGAACGTTATGAACGTTGGAGACCTCATCAACTTCGTATTGATGCTGAGTTAGAACGTATGGTAGGATGCTACGATACAGATGAAGATTATGAACCAAATTATGAGTTATGAGTAAAGATAAAAAACTTAGTCTATATGAGACTAACAGAGAACAATGGTTGAAAGAGACCTTAGAACGAGATGAACTTATGCGTTCATTAAATGAGAAGCATAGAGTTAGTAGTTACATTAAACGTATTGCTAAACAAGATCCAATTAAAGAATTTAAAAAACAATTAAAATAAACAGTTATGAAAACATTATTAGAAAGAGCCAAGCCTGAGCTTAAGAAGGCTATTGCGTCATTCAAAGTAGATTATCCAAATACGGCTATTCGCCTTGAAGAAACTCTACAAGAGAATACTATTTTATCAAACATTCCTTATGGAGTAGTAGTTGATCTTGGTAGTGTTTGTAGAAGTGCAAATATCAAGTTTGATATGAATTTTCCTTGGGGACAATTTGAAGACATTCAATAATTTAAAACTAAATAAAGGTTATATGAAAAAGACAAATAAGCGTGTATCAGGAACTAGCTTCCATGATAGTATTGTAACTGCAAGCGTTGATCAGTTAATCCAGGTATTAGGTGAACCTAATGAAGATTCAAATACAGGTCAAGACAAAGTCAACTTCGAGTGGGAAATGGAGCTCGAGTCTGGTGAAGTCTTTACTGTATACGATTGGAAAGAATATCGTATGCTTCGTACAGATGAAATGATCGAGTGGCATATTGGTGGTTTTAATGGCACAGTTACTGATCTTGCGGCCGAGCAAATCAATCAAGCTCTCTCATCTTTACGTGATAATAGTACAGTTGAATTGAGTGAAGCACAAATTAAAGAGCTAGCTAGAGAGATCATAGGTGATGGAAAAGACCCTAATAAGTTCTTTGTTACAGTTAGTCCTTACTTTACTGTAGAAAATGAAGACGACTTTGAATCAGAGTTGTTAGATGGATATACTGATAAAGATACAGAGACGCGTTTGTTTGATACATTTGAGCAAGCTAACGAGTACTATGATTCAATTGATCTTGATCCTTATGCAGGTGTTGCTACTGTTATGATTGAAGATCGTAAGACAGGCACTATCAAGCAAAAGGAGTTAACTAAGGTAGTTAAAGTAGATTATTCTTATTGTGAAATTGATGATTCAAAAATATTTGGTTACACTAAATAAAATTAATATGAGCAACATTAAAATTAAGAGTACAACTTATCCTGAGAAAGTAAGTCAACAAGAGTGGATGAATATGTTTAGAGTGGGTTCTGCTTGCAGAAACGATCAACCTCAAGCACATAATCTCCATAGTGAGTATGACTTCGGTAAACTAAAACCAAAAACTACAGGCTTTGATTTTTCCAGAGTCTGGAATTTATTTAAATTTAAACCCCTATGATAATAATACACAGCTTTCAATATCCTTTTCCTACTCAAGACGACAAAGGTACTTATGTCCAAGTAGATGGTAAGAGGATCGATGTTCCTAGTGGGACTACGGAAGCCGACCTTATGTGGTTCCGTAAGCCTCACGTAGGAGGCACAAATGAGGCCTTTAAGTTGAGGTTGGATTGGGACGTTGAAGGAAATGGAGGCCGTTCTTATACTGTAAAGCTGGACCATAAAAACTGGTCATGCAATTGCCACGCCTTCAAATTTAGTGGCAGGGCTGGAACCTGTAAACATATAGAACAAATCCAAACGGAATATTTATCATAGGATTCTTTGACCTTTAAAAAGACATTCTATGAATAAGAAAGCAAAAGAATTCGTAAAGTACGTTAAACAAGAGTGCAAGAAGTATGGGATCAAGTGTGATCTCAGACGCACCAAATACGTCAGGCTCCCAGGCAAGTTACAATGTTCTGGGTATTTTGACGAATATAATAAGGAGCTGGTATGCTCTATGAATAGACCAGACTCCATAGAGATCTTGGCACATGAGTTTGCTCATTTGACCCAATGGGTAGATCAGATAGACTTGTGGAAGAAGGCAGATGTATCGATCCCTAAAGTAGACGATTGGTTGATGGGTGAGGAAGTTAGAGACATTAAGAAGCATCTAGCCGTGTCTAGAGACCTAGAACTAGACAACGAGAAAAGAGCTGTCAAGATCATAAAGAAGTTCGGATTAGATATAGACATTGATCAATACATAAAGAAGGCCAATTGTTACATTCATTTTTATAATAGAATGTTGGCCACCAGGAAATGGTGTACCTCTAACAATAGCCCGTATTCAAACAAGAGGTTAGTTAAAATGATGCCTAACCACTTTAGAATGAACTATAATAAGTTACCCAAGAAGATCGAACAGGTCTTCATTGAAGAACAAATCTAGTTATGGACAAACAACCAAAGCTTACCAAGCGACATGCCAACAAGATCTTTGATTGGTGTGTTGCAAAATATGGTATGTCTAAATACAACCGAGACCTTCCTTACATAGAGTTCAAGAATGGTGACTACTATACTGAAGGGTGTATGGCATTCTATGATGAGATAGAATCCACCATCTTTATAGATAAAAGTATGCACCATGATCTACATGAACTAGCCTGTAGTATTATCCATGAATATACACATTACAGGCAAAACATGAGGCATTACCAGATCTTAAGTATGTATCTTCCAGATAGTAAACACCCTATGGAGATAGAAGCATACAAGATTGCCAAACGTGATGCCAAAAAATGTATTAAAGAACTATTCGGTAAATAATCCTTAAAGTAAAACTAATATTTATTGTTATGTTATATTATGACGTGCTAGACGACATTGCAGACGGGTCAGGTATACCAAATGAGATCCATCCTTATTACCATGTTAACCCTAGGTATATGTGGGTAGAGATCATGATTGATATGATTGAAAAGGGCATCATAGATGAGAAGCGTGAAGACTTGTATGAATATGCCAAGTATTGGGAATATATGTTGTACAAAAAGATTAGTCCATTAAATTAACATTAACAATGTATTTACTTCAAATCGTCACGACTCACAGCACAAAAGATTATTTGTTACAATACGGAGTACTAGGTCTAGTTGCATTTATCCTTGGATATTTTGCGTGGATGCAGCATCAAAGACTGGTTAAAAAGAACGACGAGCTAGAAGCTAAAGTAGATAAGCTACAAGAAGAGATGATGGCACTACTTGTAGAAGAGAGAGACAGACTCTCTGAACTGATTAGAGAGAATACACAAGCCTTATCTGAGCTACAGAAAACTATTCTCAAATATATAGTTAAGGGATCTAAGGACTGATGAAATTCAATAGCTTCTCCATATCGAAGATGGGTGATAAACTTGTCAAAGCTATGGAAGCTAAAGAGCTATTCGAGAATAGACCTAAGAAGACAGAACCAGATCCTTACATTAACAGAGTTAAGTTACTTAAAGAAACACTGACTAAAGAGTATAAGTTCTGTTCTACAAATACACACCACCACGAACAATATGCTTTAAGATTAATCACTATCAATAAACATATTGACTACGTCAGAAAAATACAAGATCAAAAGACGTTCAATAAGATGGATAAAGAGATAATAGACAAGCTTATCCAGAAGTATGGGATTGATAATCAATAAGTTAGGGTTAACCTATTGGTAATCAACCACTTATAACTTATTCACTTTCAACAACTTGCACAACTGATTGATAATCAATCGACAATTTTTAAAATAGTTCACTAGATATTTTTTTATCTCACTGGATTGTTGTATATTTACATAGATTCTAAGCCCATTTTAGGCTAGTCCAAATGGCACAGTATATTGATAACCAAAAAACAATAATAGTTATGAACAACAAACAAGTTATGTTGGAAGCGCTTCAAGCGCAATTGCTCGTTAAACAAAACGAGGTTAGTGAATACACTACGAATGTATTCAATGTGAATTTACAGAGTCTTAACGATGAGATCTTAGAGTGGTTCAATCAAAACATTCGTCTTAGCATTTTGAAGGCGGACATTAGTAGTGAGAGTCTTACTATGCATACTCAAAAAGATCGTTGGGCAAATCGCCTAGAATTCAGTATTAGAAACACGTGGCGTGAGAAAGAGGCTCCTGAATTTCAATTCAATTGGTCTAGTGGTAACACACATTCTGATCCTAGTGATATCGAGTATGGCATCACGATTGGTCGTATATGTGAGAATCATGAGACTATCAAAGATCTATTCTTGAATAATTGGTCAAAGCGTTGTAAAGAGATTAGTATTGCGTTAAGACAATTACAATCACCTATCGATGCACTTCATCGTAGTATCCGTGAACTTGAGTCAGATATTGAAAACGATCAAAAGACTTCTTTCATGAAGCCTGGTTTTTCACTTAAGCTCAAGAGTTATAAGTCAATTGAATGGGTTCGTTCAGAAGATTATTCCTCTAATGAGCGTGAGCTTCAAGATAATCCTGGTGAGATCAAGCTTCAAACTGGTCGATCTAAATATGACTACGTGTTTGTTCGTGAGTTCACGGTTAACAAGAAAGTTGGTTACAAATATGATCTTACTATAGACAATCATACTGGCATAACTACAACCTGCCAAGTGACTACCAAACAGTTCGAGGACTTTATTGATAAAGTTGTTTCTTGGCAAAATAAAGATGCTCAAGAGAAAAGCGATTATGCTGTAAAAAGATTCGATGAGATCTTAGAAAGCATTGCTAAAGAGAAAGAGCTTGCTAGCAAAAGATCTACTAGTATTAGGCTTCCTAAGTTGAGCTAATATTTTGGTTATCTTAAGTCAGGTAGCGTAAATGGTAACGCCTCACTATAGTAGGTGAGAGATGTAGGTTCGAATCCTGCTCTGACTTCTAAACAAAAAAATAAAAGTTATGTATCTAGTTTATTTCAACACCCCAGATTATTTCACACAAGATTATTTTACAAGTGTTGGTAGAGCACTAGTTAAGTTCGATGAACTAAAAGACAATTTTAGTAATACTTCATTTGATCCTTCAGAATTGACTCTAGCATTAGTCAATATAGAAGATGGTTGTAGTGTCTATACTGATTGCTTTGGAAATTTATGTGTTGAAAATGGAGCTAAGCTAATAGAGGAGTATGACTATTCTCAGGTCTTTATGTTTGAAGAGGCACACAACGATATCGATTCAGCGTTTCGTGCACTAGACATTTATCTAAAGGAAAGAGGGGTCGATTGGTCAAAGATCAAAGAAGACGCCGGTATCATGGTATATGCCAAGACCAAGTTCAATGAAATGAATACGCCTAAATATGTAGGGAACAAGATTATCAAACTAGTAAAAGAATAAAAGTTATGACAACAACTTCTGTATTTGCACCAAACAAAAGGTACAATCCTTATCTAGACTTTAATTACGTTGATCGTAGTCAACAAGTAGAAGATGCATTCGAGCCTACTCTTGAAGACATTAAGAACGATCCAAAGTTTTATGCTGAGTTAGTTAACGATCTATTGTTTCATTGGATGTATGGTACACGTGAAACTAGGTTAATGAATATGGCAAAAGAGAATATGTTAAACACTAAAAAATAAAAGTTATGGGATTAGACATGTATTTGAGTAAGAGAACGTATGTAAGAAAATGGGATTATACGCCTGCTGAAAAACAGTACGATGTAGTAATAACTAGAGGAGGTCAACCTTGTACTAGTATTGACCTAAACAAAATTACCTACATTGAAGAGCAAGCTGCGTATTGGAGAAAGGCCAATCAAATTCATGGTTGGTTTGTTGACAACGTTCAAGATGGTAAAGATAATTGTAGTCAATATTATGTAACTAAAGAAAATCTTACAGAGTTACTAGACTTATGTTATCAGGTAAAAGAAGAGCCGATCGACGCGCCTTGTTTCCTTCCTGTTTCTAATGGATGTTTCTTTGGTAGTGAAGAGTACGATGAATACTATTTTCGTCAAATCGATAATACTATTCAAGCATTAGAGAGTATCCTTCAAGATTGGGACGAAGAGGCAGATTATTACTATCAATCAAGTTGGTAAAAAATTAAATTAAATAGTTATGACAAAAAGTAGAGTTTACAAGTTTGTAGGTGAGTACGGAGCTTATGACGTACAAATAGAGTTTTTGAAATACTCTAATGGTAGAACAGCAATTGAATTATCTGATGCAGAGACAGGTGAACCTGTGTTAACTGCAACGGTAAACATTCCAGATGTTGATCTCACTAATAGAGAAGTTATTATCAAGAACTATTCAGAGAACGAAGGAGTTCTTGGATTCTTGATGGATAACAATATCGTAGGACCTGTGAAAAGAGAGGTTAGTACTGGTTTTGTATCTTGCCCTATTGTTGATCTTTTAGAACTATCTTAAACTTATGGCAAAACCAAGATTCACAAAAGAGTACCTAGACTACATTCAATTCACAAGAGATACTCAGTGGGACTGGGACTTTATTCATACATGGCTTAAACAAACAGAAGATCATGTGCAGTACTACTATGACACATATACTCAAAATGAGTTCAATAAGAAACTAAAGACAGACGAAAACTTTATTAAAAAATTTGGTAGTAAAATGGAAAAACAAACAGCATTAGAATGGTTTGCTAAAATGACAACAAAGATTGGTTATGTATCTACTGATATACTTGAACAAGCCAAACAAATGGAGGAGAATCAACTAATCCAAACCTATAACGATGGTTATAAAGATGGACAGTCTGATCCAGACAAATCAAAGGACATATCAGAGTGCAGTAACGGTAAACTATATTATAACGAAACATTTAAAAAATAACAAACATGGAATTGAAATTTTGTAAAGTATGTCAGAAGCAGATCCACCCACTTCGTGTTAAGATGGGTTATAGTACAACTTGTGTAGATCATTCAACTGCATCCAAGTATACCGGGATCGTAGCAGCTGGATCTAAGAATGACTTTGAGGTCCATGTGATCAAGGATCCTGAGGTTGCTAAACAGCTTGTTGAATTGTCCAATATTTATTAGAAAGAACTTATATGAATTACGTAGATCCAGTTAAGTATCGTAACACGATCCTATCTTTGATGGAAGACGAAATGCCTCAGACTGAGGAGACTGTACCTGTTAAAGGTGAGATGAGCATGAAAGAAAGAATTGCTAGCCTGTCTCCAGACAAGAAAGAAAAGTTGAAGCAGTATGTTGAAGCTATCAAAGAGATCAAGCAAGAGATCTACGAATTGATCCACGAACCTCTTGAAGAGGAGGGTGGCAATATGAGTTCAGGATTAACACTGAATCCAGAAGAGTAATAACACGCAACTAAAATTAGGTTATGCAACATTTTGTTTTGGGAGTCTTATATGGCGTCATTGGCCAGGTCTTATCATTTATTCAATTACAAGCAGGCATCAAGTGGGGTTGGACTGAGAAGTGGGGCTGGGGACTTATGTTCCTAGGTCTACCAATCAGCTGGTCTTTCATGAAGAGTGTACAGAATTTTATATTGGCATTCGATGGAGAGATCTATCCAAGCCGTATTCTAGGATTCGCTGTAGGCATCGTTGTCTTTGGAATTATGGGTTGGGTATTATTTAGAGAAGGTATATCAGCAAAGACTGGAGTGTGCTTACTCTTAAGTTTAGTTATTATCCTTATTCAGATACTTTGGAAATAAATTTTATCACGATCAATTAATATTGTATATTTAACAAAATAGGTTATGAAAACCCTGGTGCTTGGAGATACGCATGGAAGATCTAACTGGAAAATAGCAGTTGATCAAGAAAGCCCAGAAAGGGTTATATTCATGGGAGACTACTTCGATTCATTCGATATATCAGGAGTAGAACAGATCCAAAATTTCAAAGACATTATAGAATACAAAGAGACTTCATTTAGTAATGTAGGAACTCTTAGTGAACGCAAGACTGAAGTGATACTATTATTTGGTAACCACGATTTGCACTATTTACCAGAAGTTGGTAATACTGGCACGTCAGGATATCAACCTAGAATTGCTCCATCAATTACGCAAGTCATAGACGAGAATAGAAAGCATTTACAAATGGCTTATCAGTTCGATGACTTTGTGTTCAGTCATGCAGGTATTAGTAGTGAGTTCCTAGATCAAGTGTTCACTGTTGGTGGTTGGCAAGTAGAAACAATGGTTGATCAACTAAATGAACTATTCAAATACAAGCCAAGACTATTTGACTTTAATGGTATGGATCCTTACGGTGACAATACATACCAGACTCCTGTTTGGATTAGACCTAGATCTTTAATGAAAGCAAATAAGAACATACTTAATAGACGTGTGATTCAAGTAGTTGGACATACTGAAATGAAGAAGCTTGATCTTAAAGGTTCTGAGAAAGCAGCAGGAGGTAGATACTACTTTGTTGATACCATGGGAACCTCAGGTGAATATCTTGTTATTGAAGATGGTAAATTAAGAGTTGGAAATACAAAATAAAATAAATGATATGCAAAATTTTTTATTAGTCGTTATTATTATACTTTTATATAAAATACATAAAAACACTGAAAAAGAATAATATGAGAACAACTGTATCAGAGACAATGGAGAAAATGAATGAGCAAGGTGTAGTTCATTATGCAATTGATTGGTTAAGAGATAATGGTTTTATACCTCAAGAAGATCTAGACATAAAGTCTATATCAGAACAAGAGTATGATGATGCTCTAAATAAACTGAAAGGAAACTATATGTCAATAAGTAAAGAAGACGAACAAACAATTATTAACATAGCAAAACGTTTTTAATTATGCCAGCCGTAGTTGAATTAACTGATGAGATTGAACAGTTATTAGAAGAGAAGCCTGATAAAAGAAAGAGGCAGGAATACCAAGAGTGGAAATTAAAAGTTAACGAACTTATAAAGCAAGTAAATCAGTTAGCAAAATTCAAAATGTATAATCCTGTAAAGTGAAAACACAGTTTACTTTAGAAGACATAAAAGATAAGGTTAAGCTTCGTAAGGATATCGAAGACACTTACCAACGTCTTAAGAATAGTAAAACAAGGCGTAAGAATAGAACAGATGAAGACATATATAAGAGAACATATATAGGACTTCCTCTTGAACATTATTTAATGCAAGAGAATCCTAAGTTTATAAAGGCAATAGAAAGACTAAACGAGAATAAGAATCACCTATACCATGACCTAATAGATACAGAGACAGGTGAGATACACGAATGTAAGGTTACTGAAGATCAGCGTGGTTGGGATGGTTACCAGATTCAAAAGCAGTTGTTGAGAATATCACATGCTAGCTTTAATGAGTCTACAGTTATGCACCTTGCTGTATTCAAAGATGGAGTTTATCACTATAAAGGATATAAAAAAATAAACAGACAATGATATACAGCAGATGGGGTAACGGCTCAGTTTGGTATTGCTTCTGGAACAAGTACAAGGCTGAGATGAAATTTAAACTACCTACAAACTTACTTAAAAACAAGCAAACATTCCAGATCTATGACGTACCTAGTTACTATATAACTTATGGTCATATCAAACAACATGGTATCAGTAAAGTATTAGATGAGATCAATGCCTTCTATCGTAAGCATGGTAAGAGAGTTAAAGAGAAAGAGATGATGAATCTGATGTTGTATGTAAACAAGTTTGTAAAGAGCGTAGACGATCACTTTAAACCTAAAACATTCTTTTATCACAATTGGTTACTACCAATAAAAAACAGTAAATATGGCAGAGTTTTCAAAAGAATGGTGTGAGATCTACGATCACCACGGAATAAAACCAGATTTTTCAATCATAGATATAGCAGAAGACTTAGAGAAAGGTTGGTGCGTGTACGGTTACATATGTGAAGGTTTCGGAATAGGCGGTATTGCAAAGTCAGAAGATGGCAAGATATTGGTTGAAGTAGAAGATGGGTGGGAAGACTTCGAAACATTTAAACAAATATATGCCAACCAAAAAAATTAAGAAGCAACTTCGAAAGAAGTATGAAGAAACACCTAAGATCACTCTAGATGAGTGGGAAGAAGCCGTGAGAGGAGATCACTCTTATGATGACATTGATTATTTGAATGAAGCAAATAGAGAAGTCTTTGATCAACTTCACTATTGGGAAAACCACCAACCTTCTAGTTGGCTTGGTAACTGGTACAAACAGATTCAAATAGAGAAGCTAAAAAAGAAAGTGAAACACTATCTACCAAAACATAAGAAGAAATAAATAATTGTCTTAAATTTACCTTATGCAATGTTACAAATTTACAGAGAAGTGGAAACGTTATGTACTACCAGTAATAGCAGTTCATAACTACCAGGATCAAATAGACCTAGAGATTGCTTGGTGGAAGTGGGGAGTATTCATTAACTTATATACTAAGTAATATGATTAACGCTAAAGAAGAGTTTCTTGACATGTGTAAAGACAAGACGGTGTCATGTGCTACAATCGTTCATGAGTATTGGACTGAAGGTCTGTTAAGTCCCGCTAGTGTACAGAGAAGAACTAAAGCCGATCTTAAGTGTAATTACACCCCAGAAGATTTTAAAGAGTTCTTAAAATACCTAGACTTCGAATACGATAGAGGGTTCGGACTGCAAGAAATATTTGGAACGGTATGGTTTGAAGATGGTACATGGGCTGAAAGAGGTGACTATGATGGTGCAGAATGGTGGGAACTTCTTATAAGACCGGAGATACCAGAAAATTTAAAATAATATGGGAACAAGAGTTAAAGTAACATACATAGCATTAAATGAATATGGGAAACCTATTATGTCAGCAAGTACATTTGATGATCTACGTAAAGGCTTAGATGAATATTATGCTGTAGATGGAACAGATGCTCAATGTCTTGGATTCGTTCCTTATGAAACTAAGTATCCTGATGACTATGAAGGACATTATACCTATAGTTATACAAGCATTATTCATAATGAGAAAACTACAGAGCTAGATGTTATCGAGGTATACTGTGTTGAATACTATCCACATACGGTCTACGAAGTATAAAGTAAATAATATGACACCAGATAAACAAGAGGTAGCTAAAAGAGTAAAACTAGCTGAAGAAATGGCTAAAGAAGTGTCTCAAATAAAACCAATAGCAGATGTAGCTAAAGATCTAGCCGATCATGTTGATGAAATAGTATTAGCAAAAATGATTGAAATAGCTAAAAACAAATAATATGGCACAACAAACAGCAGTAGATTGGTTGTATGAAAGATTTCTTTTTGCAGGATATGCAGCACCTAGTGAATGGAAAGAAAAAGCCAAACAAATGGAGAAGGAGCAGATAATCGAAAATAATAAACTAAAGGCAATAGTAGAATTCTACGAACAAGGATGTGGAAAGGAAGGGTGTAAGGCAAAAGAACCTCACGTACATTAAATAAACAATACTACAACCAAACATACAAAAACAAATAATATGTTTATACCAATTAAAGAAGAAGTTTTCAAAATATCTGAAACAGATGCAGAAAAAATGTATTGGAACGACTGGGTTTGGAATAGTCATAAATGGATTGAACACCGTAGGGGTTATTACACTTGTGCATTTTGTAATTCGACATTTACCAATATGATGCCAATAGGGGATAATGTTAAATTATGTAAGCACAACCCAATATTAAATAACGAATGTAAATGTGAATAATATGGCACAACAAACAGCAGTAAACTTTTTGTACGAGTTTGTTCAATTAAAACTAACTCATAAGCAACAAATGCAATTTGAAGGCTTATTTCAACAAGCCAAACAAATGGAGAAGGAGCAGATCCAAGAAGCTTGGAATGATGGCAACTTCTTAGGAAGGAACGGAAATATACTTGCAGACTATAGTGATGGAAAAGGTTATTACAAATCTGAATTTGAAAACAAATGACACCTAAAGACAAAGCACAGGAGTTAAACAGCCGCATCTATGAATTGGTAGCCGATACACCTGATCCAGAATGGAGAGCAAAGGAAGGTGCGTTAATAGTAGCAAATGAAATGCTAAATAATGCAGGCTTTATTTGGGGAGGATCAAGAGAAGAAATAGGACTATCAGCTAGAGATAAGTTTAGAGAGTATTGGAATGAAGTAAAAGAGGAGATAAAAAAGCTATGACCATAGAACAGATCTATGAAACAAAAGGAGCCAGCTATATGGAGTGGCTTGAAAACAATAAAGACATGACACAATACAGAATACTAGAAGAGAAGTATCCTAGTTATAGTCTATGGATACCTGAATTAAATAAAGGAAACGGTTGGATAGCTTTCACAAAGTCAGGCAGACCTTATGACAGGCTTATAGTCCACAGCAAAAGTGAAGCCGAGTTCTACATAAACCAAGAGAAGCAGAAAGAGGAATTTGAAAAGCTAGAGCCTCAAATAATTTACCATGAGATTGAATAAAGACAATATTTGGACCATAGTTATTACTGTTAGTATGGTAGGATTTTTTATCATAATGTCAATAATATCATGAAACAACTAGACCTACATGGAGTATCACACTACGACGTTCAAGACGTGGTAGAGAATTGGGTTCTAATGAATGAACCTCCTTTGAAGATCATAACCGGTAATTCGGACAGAATGAAAGAACTGACTCACAAGGTTTTAAGAGAACACAAGATGCAGTTCTATATGCCTACACATAACACGGGTGAGACGATCGTGTTGAGGTGGTAACGAGCGCGGGGTTGGGGTTTCGCGAAGGGGGCCAAAAACCTTGTAAATACAAATATGTTATCCAGTAAGCCATTTGGCTAGTTAAGAGTTAAGAGCTAAGTATCAACCTTATCCAAAAACAAAAGAGTATGAGACTAATTTGGGACCTTGAAAAGAAAGCAGATTGGTATTTAATAGCTTTGGTAATACCTAGTGATATGGCAGAGTTGTGTACGTTTTTAGAGAAGACTCACAGGCACTCAGAGTATGACTCCGAGTTTGAGAATATTCTTCATGATTGGAAACAAGAAGGGCTTTTTCAGTCTTATGTAGAAGAGTTGTTTAAAGGCCGTGAAACTGTCATGATCAAGTGTAATTTCTATGGAGTGTTCAACAAACAAGACAAGGACATGGAGAGTGTGAGAAAGTTGGTCGATAACTTTGAGTCTTACTTGCAAAATAGAAAGATTTGGTTTTATAGTGAAGTTGTGGCTTTAAAAGAAAAAGAAAAGATATTTAGTTAACCTATGATACACGAACTAAGAAACACAATAGACGTAGAAACACCTTTAGGCTACGGCAAGGCCATAGCATGGATAGACTATGGAAGCCAAGTTAATACGGTATGGAAGGTTGTGCTATACGAGAACGGTAGTGTCAGAAACTTCTATGACGACGATATAAAGGTATACCCTAATAAAATGGATGGAGGAGAAATAAAATGATAGACCTATTATTATTCTTGGTTATATGGGTTGGTGCTTGTGCCTTTGCACTTTGGGCACTACTAGACGTGTGGGACCAGACTAAAGATTTGGATTAGTGTGGATTTGTCAGTACATAAAGACAAAGAATGTGGCTAGATATTTATTCTAAAAGAAAGATGAAGCAACTTATAGAACAACTACAGTTAAAGAAGACCGCAGGTCTTTTGAAAGAATCAGAAGACAGAGCTTACGCCGAAGCCCAATGGAACATGGACAAGTTCATGGACGACAATGCTTCTTTTGATGAGTACTACAGTCTAATCCAGGCCAAAGACGTTGATGGTCTTGTAGAGTTCTTGGAAATGAATGTAGCATCAGAAGAAAGGATGATGCAGTACTTTCCAGAAGCAGGAAGCATAAAAGGATTTGCAGAGTACTTAATCAATAACTAATGGTGAAGCTAATTGATCTACTTAGAGAGGTAGGAGAAGCTACGTCTAGGCCGTATGATTGGAAGATGACAGCGGACCATGAAGACTATAAAGAATACATGTTCCAGACCAAGACAGGCTTTTACTATAAAGTAGAGATAGAGGTTCTAGAAGGAGATGAAGAACGTGACTCAGCTTTTGTACAGTTTGGGATTGTTGAGCCAGATGAAGATGATATGGGCTTCACGAACTTTGATGCTGTGCCATCAAAAGGAGACCTATTTAATATCATGGCTACAATTGTAGAGGTGCTTAAAGACTTGATCAAAAAGAATCCTAATATCAAGTACTTACAGTTTGAAACTACCAAAGGAAAGAATAAAGAGTCTAATGCAAGACTCAGTTTGTATATCAAGTACATACAGAAGCACCTGCCTAATGCTGAGGTAACTACAGACTCTAGAAGAGGGTATGAAATGACCAGCATTAAGTTGAAGTAAAACACCTGAGAAAGAAATAGAAATGAATAGTAATATCCAGAATATAAAGGATAGATTAAATACTAGTCTAAATAAGCTGGTAGAGATAGAAGAATATGAACACTGTCAAAAGGTAAAGAACCTGATAGACAAGGTAGACTACTTTATAAGCCTGAGAGATAAGATAGAAGACAAAGATCTATATGATAGAATGGAGAAGATGCTGGTAGAAATGTGCCAAAATTGATACTGTGGGTATAAGTCTGGGTATGGATTTAAACTGGAAACATACAAATAAGATAGGCGGAAGCCTATTACTATAAAGAATAGGTACTAAAAAAATATGTGTATCCATAAATAAAGTGTTAGAAAGTGTTATTTTGTGTCAATTTGTGTTAGTTTATATATAGGAAAGGGTAGCCAGGTTCTAGGGCCAGGTCTCGCCGGCGGCGCACAACTAGTTGACAGTCAATTACTTAGAAAGCATATTTACGTATATAACAGTTTGATTACCAACGACTTATAACTGATTGGCTTCCAAGGGCTTGCATAACTGATTGATTATCAATAGAGAATTTTCAAAATAGTTGACTCCAGATTTTTTTGTGTCAAAAGATTGTAGTATATTTACTTATAACATTTAAATAACTACTATGTTCCAAGACAATCCTACCGTGAATTTTGCCGCCTCTAAAATGAGTAATAACGTCCGTTTCAACGTGACTGTACAGTATACAGACTTTATGGGCAAGACCCACCAGATCGTGTGTAAGAGTCGTAAAGCCTTGAACGAGGCTAGTAAGTTTTTGGCTATCTTTAAGTCAGAGGCTAAGACCATTAACCAGGTGTTGAGTGAATACCCGGTTAAGTTGGGTAAGTTTCCTAAGAAGTTCCATTCCGAGATCAAGAATGATCTTGAGGCCAAAGGGCTTATCTGTGTGGCTAAGTACTTGTTGAAGTAATTCTTTTCTATATATTATTAATCATTTTAAAACAATAAAAGTTATGAGTAAGTTTAATGTGTCCGATGTGGTTGTAGGTAATCCTGGTGCTAACAAGTATAATGTTACCATCGAAGGTTGGTATGGTATTGTTACAGAAGTTGATGCTGCTGGTGCTCGTGAGTATATAACGGTTAAGCCAGCCATAAGTATTGGTGTTAATGAGTGGATCGTTGATCCTAAAGATCAGGCTCAATACCAAGTATTGGCTTCATGCTTTGATCCTGTTAGTATTGTTGTTGAAAAGCCTGGATCATTTAAAGTAGGAGACGTCGTTGTAGGTAATGCAGGCGCTAACAGATATGGCAAGACCGTTGAAGGTTGGTATGGTATTGTTACAAAGATTGGCTATTCTTCTGAAGGCCGTGAGTATATAACAGTAAAGCCTGCCGTATGTAATAGTGCTGGAGAGTGGATCCTTGATCCTACTGAAGGTGTTGAATACCCAGTATTATCGTCATGCTTTGATGCTGTTACTATTGCCGTTCAACAGCCTTCTCCTTCTAGAGAAGCTATCTATGATGCTATATCTCAGATCAATACGTTTGTAAAGATTGATGGTGTTCATTATTCTTTGTCAAGCCTTGTTGGCATGATTAAGCACGTGGAGTCTCCTACAAATATCCTTGCGGGTAGTAAGATCTTGGTTGACGAAATTAACTATGATGGATTCTTAGATGCTGTCCGTGATAGGCTTGAAGCCAACTTCGAAGGCCATAGTGGATCTGATAGGTTCATTGATATCAGCACAGCCGAGTTCAGTCTTAGTGGCAATAGAATTGAACTTGACTCTGTAGATCTAGAATCAGATGAGGTGGTAGATACTGCTATGGAGTGTCTTGAGAACGTTATGAGTCTGTGGGTTGTACGTATAGAAAATAGTGGTAAACTATAAAGATCCACTGTACCAGGTTCGTAAAATAGTCTTATATTTATATTGTTAAACAATTAAAAACAAAAACAAACAGTTATGAACAGTAACCGCCCTAGCAGCTATGCTAAACTCAGCTACACTCAGAAAGTTAGCCGCATCAATCGCAAACTCCGTAATGGTGACATCACTCGTGTTGCCGACACCACTGGCTTCTCTACTACTCACGTTTCTGACGTTATTAGTGGTAAGTATTTCAATGAGCGTATCGTGAACGAAGCCTACGATATGACTCGTGGTCGTGTATCTAACGCCGTTAAGCTTTCTAGCTTCTAATTAGATCCAACCAATGATTGGTCAAAGCCTGGAGTATTTACTCTGGGCTTTATCATTCATACTGTTCACTTAAAAGTTTAATTTTTTAACATCAAGTAATTGTCTTAAATTTAATCAAATAAAAATAAAGGTTATGTCAAAATCAGGAAACAACTTCAAGCAAGGTATTATTACCTCTATCTCTATGGACGAAGCAAAGCGTACAGCTCCGGCTATCTTTGCAACTAGTCCTGCTCCAACAATCAAGAGTCCTAAGTACTCATTCACCCCGACCTTCGAAGTCGTTGACTATATGAAGGACATGGGCTATGCCTTGACAGGTGTACGCCAATCCTCATCTAACGTAGACCTACGTAAGAACTGGGGTATCCATATCGTTAAGTTCCAACACCCTGAACTGTTTATCAAGAACCCTGAAGGAGACGTTGAAGCAAGGCCTGAGGTTGTATTGATTAACTCTCATGACGGTACACGTCCTATTCAATTTGAGATGGGTCTATTCCGTCTTGTATGTGAGAATGGTCTGGTGATCAAAGACCAAGACATGGGATCGTTTAGAGAGCGTCACACTAAGCTGTCTTTCCAAGGTGTTAAAGACCTGATCAGCCAAAAGGTAGATGGTCTTAAGAACGTGGTTAGTAAGATCAGTCAATGGAATATGAAAGAAATGTCAGATAAAGACAGATATAACTTTGCTGTAGAAGCATTGGCATTAAGACTGTCTACAGATAGAAAGCCTGAACAGTATGAGATCTTAGATATGTTGAACCCTAAGCGTAAGGCTGATGAAGGCAATACCTTATGGAAGACCTATAACGTGGTTCAAGAGAACCTGATCAAAGGTGGCTTTCAACTGAATAACCGTCAAGCTAGGGCTATCAAGAACCCTATTGAAGACTTTACGTTGAACCAAGATCTTTGGCAGTTGGCTGACGCTTACGCGCACTAAGCTGCTAGTGGTATGTTAGTAGGGTGTTAGCATCATGTTAGCACCTTGCTAGCGCTCCACAAAAGGGCTAATTGTGGTAGATAGGGGGCCCCTAGCAGGGAGGCCCGCGTTGACTGGCCACTAACACCCGGGAATTTTCCAATCTTATCTAATTTGTAAATACGTAAATAACATGAAAGGTTTTAACATAGAAGCATTCGTCGTAGCATGTATCGTTATCTTGTGCCTATTAGGAATTTCATTCATAGTGTTATTGATAGATCAGTATTCTTATATGGTACAAGTCAAGTTGATAGCCTTAGTATCTCTATTGGCAATTGGCCATTCATTTTATAATCATGCAAAAAAGTTTTAAATATGACAACCAGAATCCTCGAAGTAACAAAAGGTACCTATAAGTGGTACGAAGTACAGGTTAAACTCCTAGGTCTTATATGGATAGATGCTAATATATACAATTCAACGTACCCTAATGTATTTGCTTCATTAGAGACTGCTATATCTAGCCTTGATAGACTCAAGAAGCCTAAGACCAAAAAAAAGGTAGTTAATAAAGTAAACTTATAAATCCGTATACAGAAATTTACTAAAAAATCGTAAAAACTAAAATCTAAACTTTCAGAAATATGCAATTCTTCCAAAAAAGTAAATCCGTAAATTTCCAGGTTCATCCATTAACACGTAAGCCTGGTGGTAGTAGACTTACATTCTTATTTAAAGATGGTACTTATACTACTACTCATAAATTGGTCAAGTATCCTAAACAATATGCTTTGGCCGTAGTAGCTAAAGAGTGTTGTACCAAAAACCCTGTAGTTAAAGTATTTGACGAAACTGGCGTTATCTATGATAAGAATAACTGCTAACGAGACCCACTTCTACGTCAAGTTAACAGGTGACGACCCTCGTAAGATGGAAAAGGCCGTGGCCTTTACCCTGACCGATTCTGGTGAGCCTGGTTGGCAAGACGTTACCTATTATGGTGAAGGTATCCTTGATCCTAGCCTTAGCCCAAAGAAGCCAGAATGGGTATATGTATTAGTCAATAAGAGTATGCCTGGTATTTGTAAGATCGGTATGACTACTACGTCTGTCCCTCAACGTGTGAAAGAAATCAATAGTGCAACAGGAGTTATTACTCCTTGGTTCGCTGTATTCAAATACAAGTGCATCAATAGCCTTGTTTTAGAAAAGGCTGTGCACAAACACCTTGAAGACCTAGGCTACCGTGTCAACCCAAAACGTGAAGGCTTTGAAATTGATTCTAATACTGCCATAAAAGTTATCAAAGAAATAGGTGACAAGCTTACTGTGACTCCTAAAGACTTCGGTAAATAAATTTGTATATATTGTAAAATAGGCCCTCTAACGGAAAAAATCCTTTTTTATGCTAATTACTTCATTAATCATATTATCACTGGTAGTTTCTTTCTTACTAGTCAAATTTGTTGAAAAGGTATTGTATATATTTTTGATCTTGCTTGGACTGTTCTTTCTAGGTATAGCAATACTACCTTTCAATAGTGAATTATCTGCTCAAGTGATTGGTACCTCTATAGGATTGTTTCTTTGTATAGGACTTGTTCTTGCATTTAGTGGTCTTATATCTGCTATTATCATAACTCCTATCACACTTCTATGGATCGGTATCAAAGGTTTATTTAAGTAAGATCGATATTTATTAGTGTATAAATTTATTTAATTATGTTCATTGTAATACATGCAAATCCTGATGGAGATAATAGATACTCCATTCATGCTACTGAAGAAGCTGCTAGAAAAGTTTTTGATAAGTTTAAAGAGGATGCTTTTGAAGAAGATACAGTATATCTAGCTAAGATCGAAAATCCTACTGACTTTGGATTTGGTCCTGGAGGTATGTATGGAGCTGACGTTATAGAAGATTCTACTGAGCAAATGGAAGAAGTTGCACAATTACAAAGAGCCGCAGGCATTAAAAAATAATCGCGTGAAAGATTTTAATTTAAAAGCATATTTACGCAATAAAACTTTGATGCGCGAGTCCTATGATTCAGATAAATTTGGACAAACGCAAGAAAGTAACCAGTATACTGGAAATGATCCTTATGATAAAAAGTATGAACTTCCAGGTATAGATGATAAGCCGGGATACGATGTATTCGGTGGATATCAAGGTCCTCGTATTAAAAACGCTGTAGTTAGTTTAGTTAGAGGTGGATATTCTGAAGGAGACATACTTCACTATGTAAGAGCGGTGATAAAAGCAGCAAAAAACATGAAATAAAAAATAATCACATGAAAGACTTTAACCTCGCTAAATACCTTAAAGAAAACTATCAAGGTCCATTTAGTATGTTCCAACCTTATGTTGATCTGAATCCTCTAAAAGAAGAATCAGAAGAGCAGTTAGATACTGAAATTCCTTACAAAGGACCTGATCCACACCTTGATGGTATGGGTAGTGAGTATGATCAAGTTGCTCCTGTAGAAGAAGCTGTAGATGGCCAAGTTAAGAAGAAATTTGATCTATCTGATCCTGAATCTAGTGAAGACGCTTATGAGTGGATTCTTGATAATATTTCTGATGATGAAGATGTTGTAAAATCACAAGAGGAAGACGATGAATTTAGACTAGCTCCTATTGAAGATATTGTTGACATAATTAATGATAGACTTAAAAATGCTACTATTGATATTGATATTGTAGACAATACTGTAACTGATGAACTATCACAAGAGTATCAAGAGTGGACGAAGCAAAATAATCTTCCTGAAATGAGTGCTGATGAACTTCTTTATGACGATTCTATTGAAAAGACTCCTGAGCAAGAAAAGTATCTTAAAGACTTTATTGATAGGTGGGATAGTACAGATGACTATATTACACTAACTATAACAAACACTCCACAAATAAAAGAAGCTTTTAGTGCTGAACAAGAGAAGTTTGATCGTATGATGGGGCTTATTGATAGAACATTAGAAGCTCAACTTCCTAAAATTAAGAATGCAGTAGATAAAGCTAGAGATATGATGATATCTGACAAGTCTATCTTCAATATGCTTTCTACTAGCTCAATAACTAAACAAGCTGTTAAAGACCTTGTTGATGATGGGTTTGATCCAATGGACATTGTTGACTTCTTTGCTACAGACTTTACTATAGCTGAAGATGGTGATAATGTAACAGCTGCTGACAATGCTGCCTATGGAGCAGATCAACAAGCAGGTGAACCTTTCGAAGAAGAAGTAACTGTTTCCTCCTCTGGAGTTGAAATGTAAAAATACCCCTTAAATCCCATGCATAAATTAACCTCAACTTAATCGTTGGGGTTTTTTTATTCTAGATCCTTTCTATAGAACCTTCCTTGTATATTATCGTTGTATGATTCTATGGCAAGAACTCTCAAGTGCATCTGCCAATATACTTCGTAGTAACTTAGTTGCTTCTTCGTTTTACAGAGTGTCAATATCTCTCTAGTGAAGCAATCCTCACCTAGATCTTTCAAGTCTTGACGGATCAATTTGCTACTCCCCCAATAAGTCTCCCAATCCGATTCTTTCTGTATCTTACGCTTCTTTGGGACGCGCCCAGGTTTATCCCATTCCGCGATCTCCTTCTTGGTCAATGGTTTGGTCACATTATTGTACAAGACCTTTCTACCAATATAGAAACGGCCGTCACATATATTAGTTATTTTATATACGAACCCAAAAGTGTCTGGTGGAAAATCCTCTAGTGTCTTAAACTCCGTAGTAGATCCACTTGGATCTTTATATAACCACTTTTTGTAACTCATTTGTTTTTATTTTACGAATCCCATCTAACTATAAACGTCATGTCTGTGTTAGGTGGCATTCTATACGGTCTAGATAGTTTACCTACGACTAGTAGTTCATTCATGTCATTATATAAACCTATAGTAGTAGTGTATGGATCAAAATCTGATCCTGTTATTGCATTGATATAAGATCCTGATGTGCCAGATTGTATAGCACTAGGATTCAATGTATAATTAAAATCGTTTTCATTTACTAAACACCTAACTTCATTTTGGTACATTGTTAGTTCTGAAGTCAAATCAAGTCTAGTATTATATGCGTTGTCAAACATTAATGCGCCAAACTCTGGAGCTTGTGATGTTATCACTGCCATTCCTTGAGCATAAAATAAATTTCCTACTTTTTGATTAACAACACTTCCTGTTACAACTTCTATTAAGTTGCCGTTTCCATCGTCTGTAATTTGCCAATTTCTTAATAGTACACCATCAACAGTAGAACCAGACATATAAAAACTCTTTCTAGCTATTTGTTGACCATATACTGATCTTGGTATACTTACAATCCAAACACTTGCATTTGATGCAGTAGGAAAGTATCTAAAGTCGTTATCAAATGTTCCTGATGCTGCTGTTGATTGTAACCAATTATCTGCGTAAGAAGCAGTTGTTGGAATTGATCCTGATATATAGTTGGAATAATATAACTGTTCTACAGACTTATAATTTAAAAATGACTCCGTAGATGCTGCAGGTATTTGATAGAATTCAGATCCTGTATAATTAAGCCCTCTTTTGTAAGTAATACCTACATTAGACCATAAAGGAGCTGGGCTCACTGTATTATAACTAGCAAAATATTTTACTTGTATAGGTACAGAGGTTACATCTGAAGTCTTCAGTGTATTTGATGACCTACTCATTTTTATTTATTAGAAGTCTAATTTAACTCTTATTAGCGCTTCTTTAGTGAAGTCTTTTGTAAGAGGCTTAGACATTTTTGCTACAGCTAACAACTCGTTATTATCATTGTATAGGCCAACAGTGGTTGGGAAAGTTTGTGGACTATTGATAAAGTTTGAATAGATCAATGTTCCTGAACCTGTGATAAATGATGGATTAGTTGTGTAGTTATAATCTTGGTTTTTAATTCTTACAAATATATAATCAGAAGAGATAGTCTCTTGTGAGTTTAATTGGAAGTTAGCACCTTGAATTATAGACGTTACTATATTAGTCATATTCAAAGAAGCAGCAGCATTAGTAGTATTAGAAGATAAGTTCAATCCAATACCACCACCAGCTTGATTAATAGTCAAAGCTAGTGGGTTTAAAACAAATAGTCCAAGATCTGGTAAGAATAAACCGTAGCTACCTGATACAGTAAAGCCTCTTTGAGAAGCTCCAGTAATCAAAGGAGCAGTAGCTGCTGAACCATTAGATCCTGATACTATATAATATACACGACCACCGTCTACATAGTTTACTGTAGTAACATCATTAGAATTGTCAGTTAGTTTAACTATTCCAGCTGATCCAGATAGAGAAAGGTTCCATGTACCTGGGAACAAGCTCTCTTTATATCTGTTTCTATCTACTGGTATTGCAATTAAGTTGATTGATGCAGTATTTCCTGGTCCAAAGTTTACAGCAGATTCAGCGTCTCCGTAGATTAAGTTTCTATATTGACCAAAATTAATCCTAGTTGGTGTATTCTGTAGAACTAGTGGATTCAAAGGAGCTGAACCAGATCCTAGCGCATGTCCATAAGCTATAGAAAATTGTACAGAAGATGTATTTGAAGTTACAGCTGCATTATACACATCTAGATAATAACTTCCTGTACTAGCAGCCGACGCTGTAAAAAAAGATGTAAGCGTAGTTACATTATTACTCCATGCCGGAGCTGTAACTGAGTCTGAAGACACTACAAAATCTGATGGATCTAATCTAGTAAATGACATATATTAATTAGTTTACTTTTGTGATTGTTACAGGAATAGAGATTCTAGCACCAGAATCACGGCCTGTTACTACTAGTGTTGTGTACAAGGCGGTGTTATTACCAAATAGAGTGTTAACTGTAGTAGCAGTTATGTTAATAGTTGTTCCGATAACTGTCTTACTTACATTAGTTCCTATAGTTGTTGTACTATTTAAGCTAGTTGCTTCTGGAGTATTGATACCAACGCCGTTGAAAGATGCCATAGTTCTAACATCACCAATTGTAGCAGTGTAGCCAGATTGTTCAAATGTTGAAGTAGCTCCAAGATAGTTGAGCGTCTGAGGAGTAATTGCCAAAGAAGCGCCTTGCTTCAAAGTGATTGAAGTATATCCTAGATCTAGAACTGGGATCTTAGCTGTTCCTCTTGGAAGAGTGATCAACTTATATCTCATGATCTCTGTATCGTTAGGATATGCTTGTAGAATTGGCATAGCTTCAATAGCTTCACCATAGAAAGCAGATCCAGAAGGGTGATTTGGATTGTACAGAGTATAATCAATCTCATCGTCAGCTAGGCTGAACTGAGTGATCTGGAAACTACCGTCATTACGGGCCATGAGTTCACGACCCTTTTTGGTAAGGATTGCATCTACTACTACAGAGGTACTACTTAAATATGACATACGAAAGTGGCTTTTAAATAAATATATTCAATTTGGTTTTTTATTGTATCAAGTTCTGTTGTTTCAAGGCTTTGACTACATTACCTGCATTATCTCTAACTATTGGGTCAATGTACTCTGGGAATAGTAGACCATTTTCAACTAGAGTGGAGTCTTTAGGGTTGTACCTTAACATTACATTTGTTTCATCTGGTACGTGTTTCCATACTATGTATCTACAAGTTCTAAATTGCGCTCCCGTTATAGACTCTGTAGGAACAGATGAACCTGAATTAAATAATGCTAAGTTAACTGGCTTATCTAATTCTACAAGTAAAACCGATCCAGTTATATTATTTACACTTCCAGACTGTCTTACACTTTTGATTGTATATTCAAATAGTTCATCCCAACCAAGAGAAGAAGTATTATAGAAAGAAATTTTGTCTCCTGTTTGTAAAGTAAATGGAAGTATTGCAGGTGGAAGTGAGGAACCTGACCAAAAAGGATCAGAAGTTGATTTAAATGTAATAGGACCATTACTACTATTGTAATAGTAAGACATTGTGGAATTAAACAATACCTCATTAGATTGAGAAAGAAAATATAAACATGCTTGAGAACTACTAAATTCAGTTTGATAAAATGTGAATGTAGTTGAACCGCCACCAGTACCGCCTCCACCACCGCCAGGTCTAATAGTGCCAATAGAATCTATTGATATAGAACAATCTGGATATGCTCCTGTACAACCAGTTAAAGTCGGCCAATGTGGTCCTAAATATCCACTATTTCCAGAACCGTTTCCGGTATTTGAATATAAACTTAAAGTAGGTCCATATTGATCAGATACTCCAGTAGTATTTCCTGCTGTAACTGGAATAGTAAATGTTTGTGTGGTTCCTACACAATTTTGAAATGCGATATCTAAATTTGATGAAAGAGTGAGTACTACGCCTGGATTAGTTCCACCTGGACCTGTATAAGAAGCAGAAACATAAAATGCAAAATCACTATCACCAGCACATGCCGCCCCTGGCGTTATTTGCGTTTCTACAACCCACCAAGAAAGTGACCAGTTGTTAGGATCTAAGAAACTAGAACTCGGAGATACCCCAGATCCTTGTTGAATTTCTGTTCTTTCAGGAATTCTTAATGTAAACACTTGAGCATTAGTTGATCCACTCAAGTTGTGTAAGATAGGAAGATATCTCCAACCACCTTCATATATTTCAAGGTCTGGATTGTTAGCTAACTGTTGTGTATATGGGTTAGCTTCATCATAATCAAACAAAGATATGTTAGTAGTCTCTTGAGACTTAAACACGTTTTGAACAGTGAATATGTTTTTATTCGCTTTAGTTAAGTCAAGAACATTTTGATCATTATCTATAATATACTTAATCTGAGCATTTGATCTATTAGGCAAGAACATAGAACCAGAATAAATGTCTACAAGATACGCATATTGATATTTAATTTTATCGATAGCGGCTGTATCACCATAAGACTGATTTGCTGGGCTTTCTGTATTATATTCAGCACTGATTGTTTTAGAACCACGATACCTTGGTATAATTGATCTTTCTAAATTATAGTTATAGTCTTGTACTTGAGCGTATGGACTATTTGGATTAGTGTATGTAGCGTAATTGTTTACTTGAGATGCACTAATAGATTGAGTTACTATACCGTAGTTTACAGGTATCAATTGATCAGAAGAATAATCAAGGTCAAACAAATCAACAGATCTTACTGATGAAGTTACATTTTGATAAAGTGCTCCTAAATTAACTTGAATAAAACCTGAACCTGTTCCTGGTAAATTTGATGGTTCATCTTGATCAAAAGCTTCGCCACTAGTTACAACTATTTTTGATCCACTAAACTCACCGTTATATAGTTCTATATTTTGTGAACTAATATATGATGCAGGACCTAAAGGGGTTGTAACAAAACCATCCCAGTAAGTAGATCCAGATATTGCATCACCGTAACTACCACTAATAGAGACCATATCAATAGACTGTGAATAGTCATTGAAACTTATATTAGGTTCATGGCGAGGGTATTTGTTTCTCTCATACAAGTGAGACTTAACTATAATACCTGTAGATACGTTTGCTCTTGCAGGAACGAAATCTTTTACAAACTTAAATAAAGAGTTGTTATAGAACTTTAACAGGCGTATATACTCCCAAATACTATTAGGTTGTGTATATGTTGCAAAGTATGCATTGCTAGCACTAACTAAAGGTTGATAAGAAGACGAGTATTGATATCCCGGAGCTCCTATTAATTGATTGATATCAAAATAACCTTGAGATGCACTAATATTTGCATTAATAACATCAGCAGGTGAAAATCCTATCTCTACATTTGAACTATTTAATCGATCATTATTTGTATAGTATTGTAATGTAGTATATGAAGAAAGTAATGATGATGAGAGTTCTAAACTTCCTGTAACAATACCTGCTGATCCTGTTGCTATTGATACTTTAAAATCAGAGGTAGGCATGTCTAGAACACCTATAGTTCCAGATATTGGGTTTCCTCCAAATTCACGAACAGTCAATATACTTTCAGGAATACCATAAGTAGCAACTAAAGCTTTTACGCTCCTTTCTGTACCTTTTGTTTTAAGTAAGTAAGGTAGGTTGTGATATATTCTCTTATAGTACTCATCTTGTATAGTAGCCGCTGGAAGTGTAGTTAAACTTGAAGTAACATAGTTAGTAATTACTTCTGATCCTGTTGGAGGAAGTAAAGATCCATCCTCATTGATACCAAACAACGTATAATAGAGGTTATCTGAAACGTTACTGTTTGTATACAATTGCATACCAAAGCCTCGTAATGCGTCAGAAACGAGGTCTAATGATATACCAGTATCAGGATTATTTGTATTGTTGTATCTATTAGAAACATCTTTATAGTACAACCAAATATTATCAAAGTGTTGACCAATCATGTCAACAAAAGTGATATATGGCTGGTTACTTGAATCGTCTAGTAGATATTGAGGAATAAAATTACGAAGTGCATCTTTATTAGTAGAGTCATAGTAAGATGCGCTAAATAATAGTGATTGAGTTGTTGCGGTTGGTACAGTAGTAGTACTTCCTAAAAAGTTAGAAGCTTGAGATGATGTTACAGAATATAAAGCATATGGTTGAGTATTACTACTTTTTGGCCAAGCCCAACTAGATGAGTTGAAGTATAAGAAGTATTCATATAGATCAAAATTCTTAACTATATTATCTATTCTTTGCTGTATTGCATCTATACTAGATGATAAAATAGTAGACGTACCAGATCCTCCTACGATAGACCTTTGAGCAGCTAAATCAGTATTAGCTGATTCTATTAGTTGTAATTTATATACAAAATTTCTAACTCTTTCTTCTGCATTAGAAAAGTGTATAAAGTTAGAGAAGTTACTATAGTCTACGTTAATATCTATAGATCTATCTTGATAATAGCTTAGTAACTTTTGAAAAGATGATGTTACTGGGCTTGTTATTAAATTATCGTAGTTATAATAAGGTGTAGTTTGCCCATTCTTAGTATTAACAACTACATTATAATTAGGTCCACGAAGAGCATTAACGTCTTGGGTAGGATCTACTTGTACTTGAATGTCTACATTAAAGCTAACAGATTCAGCTACTTTATCTACAATCCACAGTTGAGTTTTGAGATCAAACTCTGTAGGAAGGGGTTCATATAATCTAATAAGTAAATAAGATCCTTCTTCGTCTTCTGTTAATGCAACATTGTTAGCAGTTATAACTATATTATTACCAAAGTTCAAATAGAATATTGGATAGTAGTTCTTCGTTGCAATGTAAGATTGGTATTGTGTAAAACCATCTCTTATAACTGCGTCTGATAATACTTGAGATGCTAATTTTATTTCTCTTCTTGTCTGAGATATTTCTTTGATCCAATACTGAGTGCCAAACTGAGAGTTAAATAGCTTCTTATAAAAGTTATACTGAATGGTAAGATTTCCTCTGTTGTACCCTCTATTGCGAAGATCTTTTTCTGGCTCTAGAGTTAGAGCAGAGTATGTATTGTTTTGTGGATTATTTAGTAAGAACGGGTAATAATCAAACGCATCATAATCAACGTCTATTAGTGTATTCTGTTGATCGTATATAAATAACTCTATATAGTCCCCATCAGCACCAAAATTAGAGTTAATGAAATTAGATGTAACTAACTGCTGATCTAACGGAGTTAATTCGACAGGCTGCCTACCTTCACCAGAGTATGTTATGTTAACTAATTCCATTATATTAAGCTATTGATATCTGTAAACGATTGGTTTAAATCTAATAATTGTTGACGAAGAGAGTTAATTTCTTCGATGAGTGCCTGTTTTTCTGCATCTAAAACTGATCCTCCTATATATTGTTGGCTTTGTTCAACAAGATAGGTGTGAGAGTTAATAGATCCAGATACGGGTATCTCAAAGAAAAGATCTTGATAGTATTGAAAGAACTCATCAACAGTTATTGTAGGTGTTGTTTCTACAACTACAGGTTGAAGTAGTTCTTCAAATTCTGTATCAACAGCTTTGGTATATGTGTTTATACCATATATTTCTTTAACTAGCTGTACGTTTGCCATTATCTAACTACTTTAAAAATAAGGTTATTATCTACTTCAAATGTTTCTCCGTCTGCTAATGTTGTTTTAATAAGTACCTTATAGTATCTTTCTGGTTCTAAACCATTCATATACATGTTAAAATAACTACTTGTTGGATCACAACTGATCTTTGTATAAACATCGTCAAAGTTTATTACCATATCTTCGGTCTTTACATCTTGCAAAGCCCAATAAGAAGTCTGAGGAAGCGCTTTATTAGTTGTATAAAAAGACGACGTTGTGAATACTCTTGCAGGATATTTGTCTCTTGCGTTAATTCTGAACTTATATTTGTCTGTGCCGTATTTGTAAGTATCCGTATTATTTGCTAACGTAATAACAGTATTAGAGTTATTAATAACGCTTAAACTACCAGTAGAATATGAACTATCATCCCACTTCATTTCAATTGTAGGAGGATAAATAGTATGAGTATCTACAGAAAAGAAGCTCAATGCTATGTAACTACCAGAATTATTTTCTATTGCTTGTGGATGTTTAATTATAAAACCTGCATTTAATGATCCACTAAACCAATTATTAACAATAGGAGTAACATTTAAATCTATGTCTTTATTATCGCTATACCCAAAAGATTGACTTATAAAAGAACCAGTCCAAGAACCTCCTCCAGGAGTTAGATAATATTGAGCATTAATCCAACTTGTAGTAGAGCTAACATAAGAACCTGTATTATACCAACAAACACCGTTTCTAGTTTGTGGATTGTCAGCTAATTTACCTGTTCCCATATCCCAAGACTGAGAAACTTGGCCTACTAGTAAATTATACTGTGTAGTTAAATTTTCTGCATTTGCAAGATATAATCTTAGAAATGCTTTCCATGATCCTGTTGTGTACGTTTTTATTTTAGTTAAATCTTTATCACTAAATAATACAAGCGACCTTCTTAGATCATCTTGAAGTAGTGGTTCTGATGGTACAGGATCTACGAAAAAATTCAACGGTTTATTGCTATTTTTCACACTAACTTCTAATATCTCATCAAGTCCTGTGTTTCTAGCAGGTTGACTAGAGTATAATGAAGCATCAGCTGAAGCAAATATTTTATATACGGCCATTTTTCTACTTTTATATTGTTACTACTCTACCTTGTATGTCTGTGTTTAAATATTTAACTTCAAATATAGATGGATCAAGTGATGGATAAATTACACCGTCTAAAGTACCAGCTGAAATATCATAAGAATATTTAGAATATCCGTCAGCCTCTCCAGACTTATTTACTATGTTTACAGTTTTCACTGTTTGAACTCCTTCTACTTGATCTAATATTGTATAAATGTCTCCTAAAATAATAGGCTCATTGATCTGCCAGTTGTCTATGTTAAAGAAGTCTTGTAGTGCTAATATACATCTTGCAACAACATCTTGGCTAGTGTAGTTTGGTCTGATAACTATATCAAAGTTACAACCTATATTAATAATATAACCAGGCTTTATATTAACAGCATCAGTCAACATTCTATAATCCCTCAAATAAGTTTGAATGTTCTGTAGAATTGCCGGTGATGGTACATCTAATTGACCTTGTCCATTTAAACCTAAAACATACAAGCTTATAGCTAAAGGATCTCTTTGGCCTGGATCTTGATTCATGTAATTTCTAAAGGTAACATCGTCTTTTGTAAGATATGCCTTAGCAACTTCACCATACTGAGCAGGCATTGACATTACTCTTGCAAGATAGTCTTCTTGAGTAACTGCACGAAGCTGTGTTGGATATTCAGCCGCAATATTAAATCTTAATTGTTCTACAGAATCACCGTCTCCTCCACCTGCAGCAGGTTCAGGGTTATTTACAACTATAGTATTTTGATATGTTGTATTTCCTGATACTGTATATGATACTATATCTGTAAGTTGACTTGTTAATACGTTTGCAGAAGCGCCACCGCCTACAATATATTGGAATGTTATAGATGTATTTCTTGGAGCAAGACCATAAGTTTGAGTAGTTACAAAGTTAGTTGGATCGAATGAACTAGACAGTGTACTTAAACCTCCACCAGTTAAACCTACACTAACTGCGTTAGGATTTGGTATAATAGCGGTATCAGCAACAGCGTTTATACCAGAACCAAATTCAATATCTAATGATCCATTTACTCTAAATCTAGAAACAAACCTTCTAGGAACAGTCAGCTTTTGAATCATGTATGGAACCTGATTCTGATATTGGTATAAGCTAGGATAGTTAGCTGCTGTATTTTGAACTGGCTTTAATATATAATCTTGAGCAAGATATGGTACCTCATACCAAGTATTACCACTAGAATCTTTAGCATCAAGAATAGTGATAATACTACTGTCTTGTAAATTAACTGTGGCAAATCTTTGAGCAGCTCCGAAAGAAAACGTTTGTGTCTTAACTTGGCCAGATATTGCTTGGACGCTTTTCTTTAGAAGATAAGACGTAGGAACATTTGATCCATTGATTGTATATACTTCTACAGTAGTTGGATCATAAGATGAAGATGTTGAAAAGTCTACTTTTTGAGGTACATAGAACAACACGGAGTTATCAACATTTGATTTTACTTGCATTCCTTGTTCAATAGTCATTGCGTAAGTAAAGTCAGGACTTGTGCTTCCACCTACAGTTATTGAAGGTACTTGTTGATAAACATCTAAAGTAACAGTTGCAGCAGAGGTAACTTTTGGTCTATAACCTAGTGTATAGGCCATAGAATATAGGTTTCCTTTTTGCTTTGAATATTGTAAGTAAGTCTCTTGAATCTGATTGTCTAGATAGAATGATAAAACGTCTCCTACATAAGAAGCCATTTCAATGAACATGCTACCAGGAGAAGCCTGAGTAAAATCGTTATAAACCGTAGGATAATATGCCTTAGCGTATTCAATTAGGTCAGACCTAAACGAAGTAAAGTCTTTATTTAAATATTTTATGTCTACCTGGTTAAGCATTGTTACATATTTTGTATAGCTACTGTGACTGAATCGTTTTCATTCGATCTTAATAAGCGATAACTAAATTTTATATTAATTGAATTGTAATCTGGGTTTCCTATAATATCTAGAGTAACTATTTGCACATTAGGAAAGTTGGCCTCTATCTGAGTTCTGATGGATTCTTTTATGTCTTCAAAAGTAAGCTGATCAATTTGTTCAAATAGTCTGGCTCTAAGCCCAGCTCCAAAAGTAGGGTTAAAAGGCCTTTCTCTTGGGTCTGTCAACAAAAAGTTGATCAAGTTGTACTTAGTCTGGTCTTTGGTAGTATATACGGTAGAAAATACATTTTCAGCATCAAAAGGAATTTTAACACCAACACCGGTTGATGGCCTAAGATCTACTACTGATATTTTCTTTAATCCGTATGCCATTAGATTTGTCCTTTCTCTTTCAATTTACTCATAAGTCCAGAAAAGTCTGGCACTTCATTAATTTGTACTGCTGCTAAGTTTGAACTAGGTCTAGCAGATCCAAGCATTCCTTCAACAGAACCTACAGATACCTGGTTAGGTTGGAAGGCCATCGCAGGATGAACATCTGCTGTGGTCATAGAAAAGTCTTCTTGAAGCATAGACTTTGCAGTATCATTCAAAAAAGCTGCCATTGGGTTGTTAGACGCAAACTTTATTTGAGGTTTACTAGCCTGGGTGTTTAAAGTACCAGGAATTTTAGCCTTAACCTGTTCTTGAAGAGCCTTTTTAGGATCTTTTACCACAGGAGCTTGTACCTCCTTAAGAATTTTAGGGAGTTCTTCCTTTAGAACTTGGCGAAGTTCTTCACGGATTAGCTTTCTTAGTGCATCAATTTGTGCCATATCTTATAAATATTTTGCCTTGTTATTTTATCCTTGTCTTAATTCTTGAATCTTCTTCTCGGCGTCTTTGATCTTTTTAATCCTATCTCTTACCACAACTAGGCCTATTGGACCTTGAGTTGCTGCAAGAGCTATTTCCTTTTTCCAGCCGTCAATTTTGTCTTCTAGAACTTGAATCTCTAGTTTATTTCTTTCTGACTGTTGCTGTTTTATTATTCCAGAAGAGAATCTGCCTTGCGGATCTGTTGATTTTAAATCAGTTCCTAATTTTTGATAGTTTTGAAGCATTTTTTGGCGGACTTTCCTTCTCAAGGCCCTTCCTCCTGGTAAATTATTAACAAAAGTACCTAAACCTAATTCGTCTTCTTGTAATGTTTGTATATCCGTGGTATTTAATTCTATATTTGATAGATCTATTTCATCATCTCCAAGAAATCTTGCGGCGTCCAAAATAATTACCTGTTCTTCAGAAGACAGTCCGGCTACATTCGCATTTACTAATCCTTTTGATACAAGAAGTGCTTTTACTTCATTTATTATGATTAGGTCTAAAGATGCAAAAGTAGGCGTTGATTGAACAACAACAAACCCATTGGAATCTTTGGCTATACCATATCTTCTTCTTAGGTTTATTCCCTCATCTACAACCTGCTCGGTTACTATTTGAATAGTATATTTACCAAATTGGGTTTGTGATTTTGTTTGTTGGTTATTATACTGTGTTAAGAAGTTATTTAATTGTTGGGATGTATTAGTTAAATTATTAATAGCGTCTTTAAATTCATTAATTAAGTCTTCATTTTTATTAGTGCAACTCTCTAAATTTTGTTGAATTATTCTTAATTTATCTATAATATTTTGTATTCCTGCTACCAAACTAGTAACTACTATAGCAGCTAAATTTAAAACTGCAGATATTTGTTCTAATCTTGAAAGTAGTTTTTGTTGTAAAGCTCTTAATTTTTGTAGTGTATCTGCAAACTTTGTTGTTAGTCCTAAGAAAGTTAAAATATTTGGAATTGGTAAAAGTACTAAGAAGCCAATAATTATACCAAACAAAAAGACTATACCAATACATAGTTTAATTAGTGCTTGAATAGTATTTATAAAGCCTAATATTTTTTGACTAATATTATTAACTGTGTTTACTGTTTTAATTATAGCTTTTAAAACTGAAAAGAATTTATCAGGGTTAATGATCAATTTAGATATATCGGATAATTCTCTTTGAATTGCACTATTTAATGAGTTATCAATTAAACCTACTAAATTTTTTGGGTTGTTAAAAGCTTGTATAATAATACAATACTGTCTAACTTTGTCTACTAAATCAATTAGCTTTTGGACCTCTTGAGGAGTAATTTGATTGACATCAGTATATCTATTAAATTTACCTAAAGCATTTTGTAAAAAATTACTAGCTACAGAAGCTTGAGGAAAATTCTCTTTTATTAAAGGGTCATTTAAACCAGCTTGAGTTTGATTAACAGCAGAAGAGAAAGATGAATTAATTTGTTGTAGTAGTGTAAATAATCCAACTCTACTTTGAGGATTATTTGTATCTAAATACTCTCTATAATATTCATCAATAAACTGTTGAACATCATATGCGGTTTTTTGAAGTTGCCATTTTTTTCTACCTATAACATCATTAGTTGGAGGAGGATTATTTGGATTAAAAACAATTTTATTACCATTAGCATCTGTAGCATCAGGTATATTATTAGCAGCGTAATTTAATATGTTACAAAGATCTACAGAAGTTACATTATCTAGTAAAGGTATAATTCCTTTATTTAGCAATCTTTTTATTAAGTTAGCATCTTGCCTTTTTGATATAGCTTTACCATATAAAATCTCATTTATTTTGCTTTGAGTTTTTATAAAGAATCTACTAACAACACCAATAGCCTTTTCTAAACCTTTTGCTGAGGTGGTATTGAGGTTAATATTGTTATTTGTAGATGACATGCTTATCTAGTAAAAGTATTTTTAGATAGTATTTCTGATAAACCTGGCTCTAATTGGCCTTTTAGTTCATTAACTTTATTACCTAGATAAGATCCAGCTTGTTGTAGTAATTCGGCAGTTGCACCAGGATTAGATGTGGAAGCTTGTGCCATTCTTGTAGAAATAAAACTTAAAGCATCCAATAAGTCTAATAGTTTTCTATTTAATGTATCTCCTAAAACTATAGGTTCACCTAGGTCTTTTGCTTTATTTCCTAGTTCAATAACAGGGCCTGCTAATATAATCTTATTTGAAGCGTCTAAATTAATTGTATTAGTAGAGGACAAAGATACTGCTTGTTTACCAAACAAAAAGATAGCATCTGTTTTTGAGTGAATAGTAACTCTTTCAGAAGTTAAAATGAGTTGATTGCCTTTATATGGAAAAACTGGTCTGTACATATTATCCTATGCTTGCTTGGTCTTGTAGTGCTGGAGAAACTACTTCATTAGATATTGCTGGTTTAGGAACTCTTAGAGTAGGCTGTGATATTGCTGTGATTGGTGTTCCAAAAGAGTTTAAAGGAAAGTTATTTATGTCCTCTAAAAAGATCTCTTGAGTAGAGGTCATATAGATAGCAGAGCCGTCTTTATTTATGTCTTCTACAATATTATTGAACTTTAGTCCAGGGTTTTCTTGCCTTTGACTATTTAGTATAATAGTTATAGGGTCTCCATTCTTTCCAGAATTAGACCATGTATTATCTCTTTTTAGAACAGGAACAGTTGATCCAAATCTGATAGATTGACCGAATCTAGCTTGTAGTATTGTATCACCTTCAAAAGGCTGCAAATTTCTAACTTGTTGATTCTCTTGGAAAGTATATCCCAAAGGAAGAGATGATCCAGTTACAGCATTTCCAGAATACCCTTGAATATTAACAGACTGTTTCAAGAAGTTACTATACTCACTCATGTTTGGAAAAGCACCATGATTAGCACGATTCCACAAACTGTATGGAGGAAAATAGAAGAATTGCTGATTAGACACACGATCGTTCAACTTCTCAGTAGGCCCTGCCATGATAAGCACTATCTCATTAACCACAGGATACTGCCTAATAAAGTTAAACATTGGCCAAGCCGGTTCAGATACTTCACCAGACTTAGAGGTTCCTAAAGTAGAATATAACAGCTCATATTTGATCTTTCCTATATCAATAGGGCTTCCGTAATCAGGATCACGTTCTTGAGTGTTTCCTTTAAAAGGTCCTAACACAATAGACTTAACTCGACCAATTTGGAAATACTGGCCGATAGATCTACCAACTTTGGAGTCAAACTTATTACCAAAAATATATCCGTCTGACATTATGCTTGTGGTAATTGTTTAGGATCTTTAATCTTAATGTTACTTACTTCAGAAAACAACTGCTCGATGTCCTTTTCTGTCAAAATGCCAGAATCTTCGACACCATCTTTCTTGGCTTCTGCCGATGCTTTTTGGAAAAGCTGTAGGAGTTTCATCAAGACTTCGTCGTTCTTGAGGCTAGAATCCATGAATCCTTTCAAAAGAGGCACAATTACAATAGCATCACCAGGAGTCTCGATCATATCAGCAAGTCTCATGATCTCTTGCTTAATGGTAGAGTCTTGGTTTTTATGCTTGTTGTAAACCTCTTCGACTAGATCGGCTATCTTTTTGCCTTTGAATATCTCTTTTTCTAGTTCCATGACTTTTAGAATAAATATTAAAAGTCGTGATTTTCAAGGTAGTTGTCTAGAATGGTCTTGTAGATGGTTTTTAGTTTCTTGATCACTTTGGTGATCGTATTAGACTGAGTGTCAGTCATTTCTTTAACATAGATGAAGACAGCCTTCTTGTTAAAAATATCTATATTCTCTCTTTTCTTGAAGATCTCTAGGATTGCATCAGCGACTCTGATCTCCTCAGGTTTATCGAATAACTCAAACAAGTTGTCGTCTACATGCTTGATAAAAAGCTCGACTATATCTAGCTTATCTAGCTCTGGTTCTGGCTCTTTTACTAGAATTGAGTTGACCAAAGCATTATCGTCGTGTTGTTCTCCAATGTCTGCTTTAGATACAAGCTTCTTGTAGTTCTTTTGGTTATAGATGATTAAATACCTTTTGGCAATAGTCCCAAAATAAGAGTAGGCCTTTCCTTTGGATTGGTCGTAGAGGTCTAGTTTTTGTAAAAGAAACGAGATCACTTCATACTTTAGGTCTTCTATATTGTCAACTTCGGTGTAGTAGAACTTAAACGTATGAATAATATTTTCTACTAGCTTATAGAAGCCGTAGTGGATCCTTTCG
>Ga0315900_10000375_pt1 | contig 79990 bp, 68 predicted proteins | sample LakEriMetagenome_FD_203521 | JGI IMG/M metagenome (GOLD analysis project Ga0315900, IMG submission 203521) | Freshwater fungal communities from buoy surface, Lake Erie, Ohio, United States - Buoy 12 MA114 | ecosystem: Environmental > Aquatic > Freshwater > Lake > Lake biofilm | place: USA: Lake... | reverse complement strand
TGCATGTGTTAGGCACGCCGCCAGCGTTCGTTCTGAGCCAGGATCAAACTCTAACGTTTAAATCTTGGCCTGTTACTTGCTGTCGAAATATTACTATCTCAAAAAATTACAGGTAACAGATTGCTTACTTATTTAAGTCTCCAATGGAGACCGTCTCAACCAACACCCGATTACTCGAGCATCAGCAAAACAAAAAAATTCAGCAACCTGTGTTATGGTTTCTTGTTTTTCTGTCGATTCACTATTCAGTTTTCAAAGAGCACTCGATTTTCGCGAGGGCAAGGGTTTTATCGATTCGCGCGCATGATGTCCAGCAGAATTTAACGATCAATTCGCTTTTTTCCGGGACTCTGGAGCAGACCTATAAAACCTTTCTCGGGCATCGAGAAGTTTAAAGCTTATAGGTCAGCTAAAGCACTGCCGTCAACGGGTTTCTAGGAACCCGGAGGACATTTTTTGAAGTAAAATTTAGCTTGGCGTTCCGGGCACTTAAGAACACCGACCTTGCCCATAATTTACCCATCGGGATCCGCCGTAACCCCCGCGTCATTCCGTGGACTCCGCCGTGGGCCAAGATGGGACAGCGGAACAGCCACGACAGGATCCGAACTTCCGCGGGATTATCAGGTAGCGCAAACCATATGAACTGCAACAAAACAAAAGCACGCCGAATCATTTGTGGTACGTTAGCCTATAAAGACCCGATCAATAAATGACAGGCAGCGAAGGAATATTTTTCATGCACCACTCACCTGCAAAGCGACGCGTTCTGACTGTTGTCATGGATGGTGTTGGTCTCAGCGCAAGTGAATTTGGCAACGCCGTGGCGAACGCGAAAAAACCAAATCTTGATTGGCTTAAACAAAATGGTCTGTGGCGAACACTCAATGCCCACGGCACATATGTTGGTCTTCCTTCCAACTCCGACATTGGAAACAGCGAAGTCGGACACAATGCGCTCGGCGCAGGACGCATCTTTGACCAAGGTGCAAAGCTTGTTCAAAACGCCATAGCAACTGGATCACTCTACGCTGGCGACACATGGAAGAGAACTCTGCAACACGTCGATACGACCCGTGGCACTCTTCATTTTATCGGTCTTCTGTCGGACGGTAATGTTCATGCCCATGAAGAACACCTATATTCCATGTTGAGAACCGCAAAAAAATCAGGGTGTCGCAAAGTGCGAGTTCACGTGCTTTTTGATGGACGCGATGTCGGCGAGAAAAGCGCAGAAGCTTACGTCACCCGTCTCGAGACAGTTTTAAATGAACTCCGTTCAGACACTTTCGACTGCCTCGTTGCATCAGGCGGCGGTCGAATGCATATCACCATGGACCGTTACGAGGCGGACTGGGATATGGTGAAAAGAGGCTGGGACTGCCATGTACATGGCAACGCTGCCAATCAATTCACATCTCTTGGAGAGGCTCTGGCTTTCTTTCGTAAAGATGACAAACTAACTGATCAGTACATCCCGGCCTTTGTGATCACCAAAGACCAAAAGCCGGTCGGTCAAATTAAAAATGCCGATGCCGTTATTTTCTTTAATTTTAGAGGCGACCGCGCCATCGAAATTAGCCGTGCTTTCACCGAAGAAAAATTCTCCAAATTCGACCGCGGAGTCGTTCCAAAAGTGTTTTACGCTGGCATGATGGAGTACGACGGCGACCTTCATATACCACCACAATTCCTGGTCTCTCCCCCGGCAATTTCCGATACACTCGGTGAGTTTCTCGCAAAGTCAAAGGCACGGCAATTCGCCTGCAGCGAGACCCAAAAATATGGGCATGTGACTTATTTCTGGAACGGCAACCGCAGCGGCTATTTTGATAAAAAATTCGAGGAGTACTTGGAAATCCCTTCGGACTCAAATATCACATTCGATCAAAAGCCCGCTATGAAGGCGTCTGAGATCACCAATGAAACCATCAAACGAATGCGCGCTAATAGCTTTGACTTTGCAAGAATTAATTTCGCCAATGGCGATATGGTGGGCCACACTGGTAACTACGAAGCGGCCATATCAGCAGTCGAGATCGTTGATGTGATGCTGGGGAAATTGATTACGGCTGCGCGTGAGACTGCCACCATTCTGATGGTTACCGCGGATCACGGCAATGCAGATGAAATGTTCGACGCTAAAGAAAAAGACTTCCCCAACTGGAAGACGACCGAAAAACGACCGACGCCCAAGACAGCTCACACCGTTAACCCAGTCCCGTTCGTCGTTTTCGACCCTGCAGACCAATCACAATGGAAACTAAACGCATCGATAGCGGAGAACGCGTGCCTTGCCAACGTGGCTAACACGATCCTAACACTTCTTGGGATGCCAACTCGCGATCTTTACCTACCCTCACTCATAGTGAGGGCCAAAGCATAATGACTGCGCACAAGAATCTTAGTGAAATAAAAGATGCATTTGGAGCGCTTTGCGAAACGATCGCTGCATTGAGAGATCCTAAAACAGGCTGCCCTTGGGATCTTGAACAAACTCACGCGACGCTGCGAAAGTACATGATCGAAGAGGCTTACGAAGCTACTGATGTTATGGATCCCGTGAACCACGTCAAACTTCAAGAAGAACTGGGGGATGTACTCCTGCAAGTCGTCCTCAATGCCCAACTGGCAAAAGACGCTCAGCGCTTTTCAATTTTAGATGTCGTCAAAAACCTAGACGCCAAGATGCGACGACGCCATCCCCACGTCTTTGGAGAGAGTGGAAAACCCGAGTCTAAGACATCACGGGAAAAGGCCGACATAAAAGCGAAATGGGACGAAGTCAAAGCCCTTGAAAAACAGTCAAACTCTAAAGAAGCCGCGACGGGGGTTTTTGACCAACTTAAATCCGGGAAATTTGCGCCCGCTTCACGCCTTGCGACCGAGATCGGAAAACTAGCAAAAAAAATCAATTTTGACTGGAAAGACCCACTGGAGGTTTTTTCTCAGCTTGAAAGCGAGGTTCTCGAGCTTAAAGACGAATTAAAGCGTAAATCCAGCAGAGATCTCGTTGCCGCCGAAATGGGAGATTTGCTTTTTTGCGTAAGCCAGCTATGTAGACACCTTGATATAGACCCTGAGATCTGCGCCATTGACGGAAACCGAAAGTTTTTAAAAAGATTCCAACTATTGGAACAAATAGCCAGATCAAAAAATATAGACGTTACAACAGCTGGAACTGAGCAGCTTGAAACCCTCTGGAAAGAAGCCAAGCAGCTTGAAAAACAGACCGCAAAGTCATGAAATATAAAAGGTCATGAAGAAAAAACCTCTTGAACAGATCGTTATATCTACCGATGGCGCTTGCCTCGGAAATCCTGGTCCGGGGGGCTGGGCCGCATTACTTCGATTTGGAGACCGAGAGAAAATGATCTCAGGGAGCGAAGCTGATACGACCAATAACCGCATGGAGCTTATGGCTGTCATCTCCGGCCTGAACGCCCTTAAACGCCCTTGCGAGGTCACCGTAGTTACTGACAGCCAGTATGTGATGAAAGCCTTCAAAGAAGGCTGGTTAGAAAAATGGGAACAAAACGGCTGGAAGACGGCTGATAAAAAACCGGTAAAAAACCAGGACCTTTGGGAAGATCTTGTCACGGCAGTTGATCGGCACCAGGTGCACTGGAAGTGGGTCAAAGGTCACAACGGACATCCTGATAACGAACGGGTGGATGTTGAGGCACGCCAGCGAGCCTCGGAAATCTAAGGGGAATTTAGGCGGAGGCCAGGGCCCTCCAACCCCTTTACCATCAGCAATTCCTTGACATACGCCGGTCCCGCTGCTAATAAACCAGCCTTGCCCTGTGGATTTTCGATCGCCTGGGGCATCTCACGCACGAATTTGGCCATGGGTCGCCTGACGGGTGAGCTCAAACAAGCATCGATAACAACTGGGGTTTTGAAGTGGCAAGCCATAAGTCAGCAATCAAAAGAGCGCGTGCGGCCGTTGTAAAGCGTGACCGTAATAGTCAGTATCTCTCCTCCGTCAAAACGACTGTGAAACGTCTTCGTTTTGCAATCGCCGGTTTAAAAGCTGGAACAGACAAAGACATCAAGAAGGTAGAAGCACTACTGTCTAAGGCCCAAGAGATGCTAATGAAGGCTGCAAGCCGCGGCGTCATGCATAAGAAAGCTGCTAGCCGCAAAGTTAGCCGTCTTACCCTTGCAACTAAAGAAGTGACGGGGCAGAAGAAGTAAATTTTCCAGGTCATCTGATCTGGGTAAAGAAATAAAAGCCATCGGTATCAACTACCGGTGGCTTTCTAGTTTGCTGATCGCCGTAGACAGGTTTGGATGGTCGCCAACCGTCTCCCTGATGGACTCAAGAACGGTGATAGAGTTCGGCTCGTTGGCATTCTCTAGGCAAGCTTGTACCAATAAACTCAATGACGAGGACTCCAAGCCACCGACAGCGACAGCTTTTTGAAGCCAATAAACAGACTCGTTAAACATTTGAAGCCTTCGGTAAACCAAACCAACACCGACTAAACTCTGGTAGTCGTTAGACTCAATCGCTAAAGCTCTCTTAAAAAAGCGCAGCGCCTCCTCATGGCTGTGCCCCTGCCATGCCATATAACCTAGCCCCCTCAGAGCGTGATAATTTAGTCCATTCTGCCGCAGAGCGTCCTCAAATGACGTAAGTGCTTCGTCAGCCCGAGATAACGCAATCAGTGCGTCCCCACGAATTCTTAAAATCTCTGAATATAAGTTAAGCTCACACTCAGACGAAAAATCCCGCGCCTCCTCACAAACGACAAGAACCTCATTGGCATTCTTGAAGGTAACGGGCACTTGATGTCGCTTAACAAACGCAGCGAGACCTTGTCGACGCTGCGCGCCCTCATCGTGAGCGCAAAGCTCTTCTATCATTTTACGAACTGACTCACTTGTAGACTGCAAAGACATGACTTCATGAACAAGACTGCCTCTGGACAAACGCTCTTCGTGAGTAGCTCTGCCTCGTTCAAATAATGAAATTAAGGCACTACTGATATCCATGGGCGTAAAATCATCTATGTATGTTGCCACCCGGCGACTCAGAACGTCTTCAGTTATAGATCCCCTGGGTGCAACGATGTCCGCGCCGACTCCTGCGGCAGATAAAACATGCCACGGTACACTGCCCGCTGAATTTACGTTTTCCTCACGACCCTCAACCATAATATCTGTTGCGCTTAAGATGTCGCGGTAGAAAGGTCTGAGATCCTGAGCGAGGAACATGGACTGACTGCCAAGCCCCATATCGGCGATTTCATATTTAATTTTCTCCGCCATGCCGCCTTGACCACACACGAGAAATCGCACGTTTCTTCTGATTTCATCTGGCACGCTATTAATTGCCAGTCGAATACCGCGAGCAACTGTGATGCTTGGCTCCAACTCCTCAAGGGGCATCTTAATTGTCACAAGATGTGACTGTTCTGGCACACCAATATATGCCCGGAACTTTTTAGCTAGGGCTTCTGAATATATAAAGTTAACGTCATCTGTCGCCGCACTAATACGCAAAATTCGATCTGAAGTTACGCCTTCCAAACCCAAAAGTTTTGCCGCCTTATTTGAGGTCGCAAGAAATAACGACGTGTGCTCGTGAATATCTTTTTGAATGGCTCGAATATTCGAATAACGATCATAAACGAAGGGCTTATATTCGTGCGCCATACAGACAAAAGGGATTCCCATCTTTCTTGCAACTCGTAACGCTTGAAAAGAATATAAACGGCTGCTTTCACAGCCCACCACCATGTCAGCACCCTTGACGTAGCGCTCAATATCACGAAAGAAGTTTGGCATATCGTCGACCACAGGAAACTCAACAACCGGCAAACTCGTAGTCACTGATTCAGAACCTTGAGGCCTCTGAACAAGTAGCTCTACGTCATGCCGTTGTGCAATCGACTCCCACAGACGAATCATCGCAGACTCTTGTAGCAAACCGGCAACGACTTTTATTTTCATTCGCGTGGTCATCTAATAATCCTAATGCGAAATATTGTATTGAGTATTTTCGGCAATTGAAACGGACGTTCGGAGTCTCGAAACCGCAAAAACTGGCTCTGCAGAGGCATCATGTCGAATTGTCACACCCAGAACGACGGATGACGACTCGAAACGAGATCGCGCTTGAACAGGAATATTTACGACACGTTTTTCCCCAGAGGACAGTGACGGGATCGCTGATTCTGACACCGGCAATATTAGTTGGCGACCACCAAGGTTTGTAATAACCACTTTAATATTTTTTAGCTCCAACGCACCGTTATTGGACAAGGACAATTCAATTGCTCCCTTTTCGTCCATTTCCAATATGTTGGGGTACCGACTGACCGCGCCGTCCTTGAACGTCAAATCCGCCGTTATCGGGGATGGCGTACGGTCATGGATGTTGATCACGAACTCATCTTGTCCTCGTGATAGCGCCTGAGCATTGATCGCCATACCCGCATTTACGTAGCGACCACCTATTGGTGCGCCAAAAGGAATTTGGATTTTAAGTCGCCCCTCACGAACTTCCGCGGGACCGATGCGGCCAATCAAGTATTCCTTCGTCTCAATTCCCGATACGGGCGATTGCACAAAGACGGAGACATTTTCTAGCGCAGAATCACCACCGTTGCGTACGCGCCAAGGCACCTCTAAAAACTCTCCAACAACAGCACTGAGACCCCCATCAGGCGCTTTTATTTCCAAAGAAAGAAGGGGATCATTATCGGCAGATTGCGCTTGAGCCCTCCAAGAAACACCATGCTTGTTGTTCAGCCAAGACATCGCCTCGCGAGAAAGAGGCTCCAAAATCTGATTGATAGAGCTCTTTGACAATGCCGCCCAATGCGCAGAGCGTCGGGCGCCGTGCGGAAGGTGTTTTCCATAAGTATCAAAAAGCTTAGCGAAAATACCAAGCGCGACTTTCATTGAAGGATCATCACTATCTGCCTTGGATTCGATGCTCGTGTCAGGAGCCAGGAAATAGCCTTTCAATAGCGGTCCGATCGACATGCCAGTCACGCCAGGCCCACTATTCAAGTGATTTGGAAGAAATTGCTCGTTACGATATCTATAGGAACCAAATAAGTTTGCGTTTTCATAAGACTTTATGACCGGTTGAATCCAGACATCGGGCATTATACCCACGTTTTGAATACTTTTATTGGCCGGGGTGAAATACCTGGCAATTGTGAGTTTCAAAGCCCTCTGTTCAGGAAGTTCAAACACTGTTTGAACTGATCCCTTACCAAAGCTTGGCTGCCCAACGACTAGAGCACGTCTGTTATCCTGCAGGGCTCCTGCGACAATTTCGCTAGCAGAAGCGCTATCTTCATTCATCAAAACAACGATTGGATAGTCTGTTTCATCCATCGACTGATTAGCTCGTTCAACCTCTTCACGACGCCCCCTGGTAGTTACAACGACTCCACTATCAAGGAAAATATCACTAACATTGATGGCCTGATCGAGCAGGCCGCCTGGATTGCCGCGCAGGTCCAACACAAGCCCAGAGATGGGATACTTGCCACGAAACTTCCGAATATGATCGCGGATCTCTTTGCTAGTTCTCGAAGCAAAATTCTCCACAGATAATTTAAGAACATGCATATTTTTAGAGTGAATTTCGGATGCCTCCACCGAATCAATCGCAATCACTTCTCTCTGTAACTTGATGGTCTTTGGGCCCCAATCACCTTTGCTCAAAGTAACTAGTTCAGCAAATGTGCCGGGTGCCCCCCGCATGTGTGTCACGAGGCGATCCAGGCCTACCCCAAACGTCGTTTGCCCATCTATCGCAATAATTTTGTCATCTTCTTTTACACCCATGCGAAGAGCGGGGCTTTTTGGCAAGGGCTTGAGGACTGTCAAGACGTTATCTCTAATACCAACTAGCACACCAAGACCACCAAATGATCCCTCGGTTCCTTGACGAAGCTCCTGATAAGCTTCTGATGAAAGCAGAGATGAGTGTGCATCGAGCGAACTCAGCATAGCATTTAATACTATGGACGACGAATCTCGCTCGTCGCCGAGCATTGCGTTATCACCAGGACCAACAATAGTGGCTATCTGAATACGGTCACAAAAAGCGACCAGACTTCTGAGCTGCCCAATAACCTGCTCATAGCTAGTGTCAACATTCTTTGGAAACGTAATGCTATCGTCTGAGGATTCAAGAGAATATCGGGCTGGATGATCGTAAAATTTCAGTGCGGGTACGGCGTAAGCGAGCGAGCGCATCGTCCCAGCAATGAGTTTCTCCCCTGAGACCCTGCCAAAGTCGACATAGTAATTCTGAACAAGGCTAACAATTGAGTCCATTAGTATAGACGAGTCAGCCTCTGTAATCTTCCCCGAGCGCGAGCTTCCGTATTTAAGCGCAGCATTTTGACGAGCGGGTAGTTTCATCTCTCGCGGAGCCAGAAGAACATAAGACGCCAAAGCAAGAGCTGCAATGACGAGCGGTGATTGGCCCTTAAAACTGGGGAAACGCTGGCCCGGCTGGGTCATAAAGTCTGTACCTCAGATGTTCTAAGCTGAGGTATCGGCCAATATTGCCCACCCTTGACCCGGCCCCGGAATTGAGCCCGAAAGGGTGCTGCAGATCTTTTTTTAAGTCTCTGATTTTATTGGTCTTAAATATGATTTTTGATTTTTATTCAAGCTTTCGCTCAATATTTTGACTTACAAGCCGATCTTTCTTGGAAAGGGACTGTAGGCAATGGATTTGCCTACTAGAAAGGCTCGAAGATGACAAAATACCAAAATAAACGCAGCACGACTGCCATCGGGCTTTTGCTAGCCATGAGCGCGAGTGTATGGCTACCGCATCGAAGTGCTGATGCCTCCGATGTCCAATCCTATTCTATCAAACAAATTGAAGAGCAGATTTTCGAAGCCAGCCCCGAAGACCTTCCGGCTATCGAGATTCGAATCGCGCAAATTATGCAAAAAGATCCCGGCAACCCCTCAGCTAGCTATCTGATGTCAGCTCTTCTGCTGAAGATGTTCACGACAGATCCAGGGTCGTTCTCTCTGATTCGTCAAAGCACGGAACTTGCCGCTCAAACTTATGAGCTTGATAAAAAAGGAGATTGGGCGATTGCATCACTGGCCAGTATTCTCGAAATTTCGGGCGAAACCTCCAGAGGACTTGATCTGATAAGAGACGCAGGAAAAAGAGGTATCAAGCTTGGTTGGCGAACGAACCTCGCCAAAGCCCGACTGCTTTTTGACGGAAGAAACGGAGATGCTGTACTCGACGTTCTTGAGACTGTCCTGAAGGATCCGGATCACTCGTCCATGATAGTCGCTCCCGCATTAATCGCAGCTATCACGTCCGCACATCATGGTGACGAGCAGATAAGACAATTACTCCTCTGGCGAAAGAAATGCGAATCACTAGAAATGGATATGGCTATAGCTAACGCCCATGCTCTAAGATTGAACTATGATGACGCGCTACGCGAGTACTCGCAAGTTATTGCAAAGCACCCTGCTCACGCAGAGGCTCTACTGAGTAAGGGAATCATTACTCTGTCGCACAAAAAAGACACTAATGCCGCTATAAAACTGTTCGAGAAGGCGATTATTCACGCTAAAATTGAGAACGACAAGATTGCTGCAGAAACTCACCTAGCGCTCGCCTTAATTCCCCAAAAGAAAAGCATCGATCAAGCGATCAGCGCGTCTATTCGTGCAATTGCCGAGGCTGGTGACAGAGAGGCGGTTCTTATGACTATACTTACTTCGTTTAGAAAGAACCAAGGCCTCAAGCCCACCCTAAAATTCCTAGAAAATCTTTACAACAAAGTCCCAGGACTACATCTAGCCCACGCGATCAAGGGCGAGCTCCTAAGCGAGCAACTTGGTCGCCACATGGATGCGACGAGGGATTTCACAAACGCCATCACACTGGACCCTAGCCGAAGCGAATACTACAACGGCCGCGGCCTGGCATTTTTGGGGATGTCCAACCTAGAAGCCGCACTGAATGATTTCGAAACCGCGGTTACAACGAATCCTGGTGATGCATCAGCTCGTTACAATATTGCTTGCGTTCAGGCCAGACTTGGAATGAAGTCTGACGCAATCATCTCACTAAGCAAGGCATTTGAGCTCGATGATCGGCTACTAACACATGCCTTAACTGACAAGGATCTGGTGACACTACACTCCGACCCCGAATTCAAGGCCCTAATGAGTGATGATAGGAAGATGTCTAGCGTGGCCCACTAAGTCTTCTTGGATAAAGCAAGTGCTTTGTGACACCGTCAATGTATCGATCGATACCTTCGTGCCAGAAGGGGTCTTCGATTGAGAAATCTTTAGATAAAAACTTCTGATCGGTCTTTTGAGAACCATAGATGAGCTTCATCGGAAGAGTGTTAAAATCATATTCATATGGTGGCTGCTTCCATTGAAAATCATCCCCACCTAATTCGATTGCTGCTCTTACCAGTGCTATTGAAAGGTCGAGACTTCTAACCTGTCTAGGTTCCTGCACGTGAATTTGAATTCCGTGACAGGTTTTGCCAGCCCACTTTTGTGATGTGGGTTCAAATTGTGCCTCTCGTAAGAAAACACCTGGAGCCTTTCCTCCGAGTAGTCTCATGGTTGCTTCTTTGAAGGCTCGCGAAGACGAAAGATACGGCGCGCCGATAAACTGAAACGGCAGCCCAGTTCCTCGACCCTCAGAAAGGTTTGTACCCTCAAATATCACCGTTCCAGGATACACGTAAACAGGCTCGACTGTCGGCAAATTTGGTGACGTCAAGATCCAAGTTCGACCAAGGTCTTGCCAATAAAGACTAGGATCCCAGTGGCGCATTTTTACCACATCAAGCTCGCAGCCAATAAATGAGTTGAAGAACCTAGCAGCTTCCCCAGCAGAAAGACCATGGCGCATAGGAATAGGATATTCGCCAACGAACGATGTACTATCTTCGTCTAATACGCGGCCCTCACAAACGATTCCGCCAACGGGATTTGGTCTGTCGAGAACCACAACCTTTTTACCAAACTTCTTAGCAGCGCGCATACAGCCAGCAATTGTTGCTTTCCATGTGTAAATTCTGCAGCCAACGATCTGAAGATCAATGATCAAGGTATCCAAACCCGACATCATAGCTTCACTCGGCTCTCTCGTTTCAGAGTAAAGACTGTAAAGAGGTATACCTGATGACGAAAAAGTAGAATGAGACGTCTCGATCATATTGTCTTGCTTGGTGCCGTAAAAACCGTGCTGAGGACCAAAAAGAGCTACAAGTCTTTTACCGAGAGTTCGACTGAGAACCTCCCAAGCAGGCTTTAGATCTATTGTCACTGATGCTTGATTACAAACTAAACCGCAACGCCCCCAGCTGCTAGTCAAAGAGGGCTCCGCGTCGATAATATCGAGGCCGACAACGCATTTCATATTTTTCACGATTCCAAATTATAGGCCGAGACGTTGCCCAACTCGGGCAACAAGATTATTGAGACAATCATCTACAGACTTGCCACTGACCGACTCCACAAACCCGTTACGGTCTGTTGAATGCTCGCCGTGACCGGTAAAACTACCGTCACTGAATTCGTCGATCTCAAACTGGTACGTCACGCCCTTGATCATGTAAGTAAAATTGTGAACTTTGAAAAGCTTTCCACCAGCGTGAACTCGAATATCTTTCCATGCCATGGCGCAACACCCCTTCTCCAAAAGCTTAGGCCAGAAGCTCCCCCCCAATTGAGGGGCAAGCAGTCCTCCTATTTTACGGCAAAGTAGTCGGCTCAGTCTAGAAAACCCACCTCAATCACTACTGATTTCGAGGACTTGGCAACCAATTGCTATATGGATGAAGGCTTTGATAGAATAGTCATGAGGCAATTAAGTCCTCATAGGCTAAATGTCTAGGAAAGGAGGTGGTGCTGTGGGTTGTTCTAAACAGAACCCTAGTAGCATGGAGGTGCGTGTCTCTTAGTTGAGGCAGCAGTTTCAAAGCTACCAACCGGCTCCCCTCCTTTCACAAATGGTTTCTTGTTGGGGATGCCGGTTGCTTATTTGGGCCATATTTAAGGCCTGTTACAGGACTGACACCGTCATAATCTCGCCACCACCGCCTCCGCTTATCACCTCTTAACTATCTAATTTTACAATACTTTCATCGACCCTACGCGCCGCCCTGGTTGGCATCAACATTGCAATATAAATTTTGCTTATGTTGTAGAACCCGTAGAGGCGACGATCACCGTGATAACTCATGCTGTTAAAAGACCCGTAGTTTTGGCGCTGGCCCTTGGCCTTCTGGCCCTAGAGCAAGTTGGTGCGGCAAAGGATGCTTTTGGTCTAGATCAGTTCAAAGTTCGGATTGAAACGATAACTAAGCCTCAAAATTCGTACGCCACAAAATACGGAACTCCGCTGTCTGTTTATGCCATTACGCCAACTCAAACTCCTCGCGCGCAAAAATCCGAGCCGCTGCGTTTTCTGATTCAAGGTGGGCTACATGGCAATGAGTTGCTGTCCAGCGAGTTTGTTGCCTGGCTAGCTCAACGTTTTGCTAGTGGCGACAGCTTACTGAATACCCTGAATAACGGACACATTGCGATCGACTTCGTTCCCTACGCGAATCCTGACGGAACCATTCAATATACGCGCTACAATGCTAATAAAGTGAATCTGAATCGTAATTTCGACGTTTTATGGGGCCTGACGCGCGAAAATCCAGGGATAGCGCCTTTCAGTGAAAATGAAACCCGTGCGATACGTGATCTCGTAATGAAACGCAAATATACTGCTGCCATCGACGTCCATGGTTACGTAAATTGGATTGTTCTTCCGACAGCACCTACTGAAAAATTCAAAGAACTCTCGAAAATTTCAGCTGATCGCCGGTTGACTTATGCACAGTGGGAGAAAGCCGTAAGGCGTGAGACAGCAAAACAACTGCCTGGTTATGAGTTAAAGACAGCCGGCGAGCTAGGTGATGGTGGTGCTTTTGAGGACTTCGCCTGGTGGAGTGGCGGTTCACTTGCGGCTTGTCTAGAGCTCTTCACCGACAGTCGGCATGTCATGGCATCCCTCGCTGATACGATTATAAATTTTATAGCGCCGAAAACGCTTAGCGCTAGCAATCAGCCACAAACTCGTCAAAGCGACACATTTATCGCATACGAGAACTATGTACACAGTCTTTTCAACGAAGCGATTACTATAAAGTCAAAGAAAGACAGCCAGAAAAAAGATGTCGTTTCCAACTGACGTTACGAACCAGAAAAGTCACCAGCGATTTTTTCAGCATAGAACTTGGGCAGAGCAAAAGCTCCAGTCATCAAATCTTTACTTAGATAACGAAGTGTAGGTTCAACTTTTGAAAATCTCTCCATACTAAATCGGCTTGGATCGATAGGGTCCTGAGAGGCAATAGTCCAAGACCAGCTACCACGTGGATAGGTCGGGATCGGCGCCACATAGCTTTTACGATGTTTGAATCCACCACTGATGTTCCGGTGAATTCTACCAAGCGCATCCTTAGTAAACCAAGGTGATTCACTCTGAGCTGCCATCAAACCGCCCTTCCTGAGAGCCGTGGCCACATCGCGATAGAACTCACGGCTGAATAGACCCTCACCTGGCCCTATAGGATCAGTTGAATCCACCAAAATGATATCCACCTCATTTTTTAGTTGCTTCATGAAAGCAACACCATCACCCACTCGTACTTTGACTCTGGAGTCGAAGCCGGGAGTGAGGCACTCAGCTACTTTTGGAAAAAATTTCTTACTCTGTTCAATCACCATTTCGTCAATTTCACAGAGTATAACTTCCTCAATATTCGGATACTTCAAAATTTCACGAACCGTACCCCCATCACCACCACCGATAACGACAACGCGCTTGGGGTTATTATGAAGACACAGAGGAATATGCGATATCATCTCGTGATAAATAAACTCATCAGCGTCCGAGATCATAACAAGACCGTCGAGAAGCAGCATGGTCCCGTAGGCTTTTGTCTCGACGACGTCGACCGTTTGGAATTCACTGCGACCGCTGAAAAGCACTTCAGTTACGGCCCAGCCTGTTCGAATATGATCAGCTTCCTGCTCAGTGACCCAAAGATTCATGGATGACATCGTATAAAACCCCAGGACCTTAATTTTTTAAATGGAATAACACGGCTGCTTAGCGGCGCTTTTTTTCTTGATTGCGAACATACTCCAAAAAGGCTGCCTTGTCTTGGAGTAGATCCATCGCATTTGCATGCTGTCTTGCCTGGCGCTGTAATTTCTTTTGGGCCTGTCTATTTCCACCCTGCTGAAATTGGTTACGATGCTGCTGATTACCTTGCTGGGTGTTACCATGGGAAACGTTCCCATTAACATTGCCGTTCTGCGGATTACGATGCTGCTGGTGTGACCCTCCGCGCATCGTATGCTTTCTTTCGACGATCTCGAATGCACGAAGTACGACACCTTCAGCCAGTAGCTCCGATATCATCTCATCAATGGAGACACCCTCTTCCCGTGCGTGATCTCTAAGCTTCCTGTGCAACGCTTTAGAGATTCTGACCGTTAATTGCTCCGGAAGCGGATCAGCTGCACCTTCCAGATCCTCAAATTCTGCATCATCTTGAAAATCGCTCGCATTGGTCGTCGAAGGCTCATCAATCCGATTTCCACGGTTATCTGAGTCGTTATTGAATTTAGCCATTCTTGTTTCCTTTGCTTGAGTACTCGAAAAGAGGATCAGTGATCATGTGCCATGACGGCTTAGTATTTGAACCGTCAAAAGACTATGAGGCGCCCCTTAAATAAGGACTTTTGACGAATAACAGTCTTATATTAAATCTTGCTTAGCGCTCTTTAGAGTCAGGCCACTCGGCCACAACGGTTTGAAAATCCGCGAACCCATCATCTGCCTGATTTGACAGGGCTACGTCAAGGGCAAAATCGTAACTACCGGCCTTAACTCCCGATATTTCAATAAAAACACCCAAGTCGCCCTGTGTTCCGGCGAGCCAGGGCCAAGATGCTTTTGCACCTTCGAGTTTAAAGGTGTCCCGAGCGACAACATAGGGCGGGGGGGCCTGCCGAAGAGCCTTTGCATCAACCCGGACATTTGCCACGAAACTTCCAATAGGGCTGCTTCCACGCACCGCAAATTTACCCTCTTTGCTCTGTTCGTAGGCCGTTTTCACATCAGAGCCCGACGGCAGACCTTTCACGGGTAGCGGCTCCAAATTTGAGTCCAAACGCCAATCGACACCGGCGGGATACCTGAGGATATAAGCTAAACCGCTACCTCGAGCCAGAAAGCGCGATGGATCAAAAACAAACTCAATCCTCGTTGGAATCTGAAAGAAATCATCATAAAAAATCAGTTCGCTAAATAGATGTAGATTTAAGAATGAAAAAAAATTTTTGAGCTTAGCTCCTACAGCTACAATGCTTCGAACCGGCCCCGACCGCCAGCATTCAATCTCTGACGCAAAATCTGACTCACCAAAATAAAACGCTGGGAATATAAAAATGCGAGGTATTAACGGCATTACAAACGAGCTACCAGCAAAGACGTCCGCGTATCCCTGCGGAGTTTTGATTTTCACATCTCCAATAAGCATGGGTTGACCCTGCCTAAATTGATAGCGGTATTTGCCTGTCTCTACCACCCTATCTTTGTCGCGAAAAAGGGGCTCGAACGGCAACGCAACGGCAACCTCATAGGTTTCACCGATCAAGACAGATCCAAGATAAACTCCCGATTCGTTACAAAAATCTACGCTTGCTGAGCGTTTGAAGCGCGTTCGAACATTCGTAGGTATCTGTTTAGTAGAAAAAAAATCACCGAAGGAACTGGTTCTGAGACTCAGCTCGTCGTTAGCATCGACAAAACCATCATCGTTATATTTTGTATATGGCAACCCCTCCTCTAGCACGTAACTGCCGTCAGAATCTACTTGATCCACTTGAAGAGCTACTTGCTGCCATTTTTTCCCAAAAAATCTCCAAGCCTCAAGATGACCGACCTGCGATCCAAGAAGCTTTTGATCCGCTTTAAAAACCACAGGAAATCTTTTAATTATATGACGAGACTTAGCCGCGCGACATTCCGCTGCGAACGTTTTTTGGGAGAGACAAAAAACGCAAATCGCCTGGAGAAGGACGATCGTAAGCCATTTCATGCAAACTGCCGCTCAACGTCACTGACTTCTTTAGGAATTCCATGGGTCAAAACGTCACAACCACCTGGTGTTATAAGGACATCGTCCTCGATTCGTATGCCGATGCCTCTATATTCACTGGGGACGCTCGTATCATTGGCATCGATATAAATACCCGGCTCGACGCTGAAATACATTCCGGGCTGAAATGCGATGGGTCCATTCTCGTCACGGTATTGCCCAGAGTCGTGCACATCCAACCCAATCCAGTGACTAATGCTGTGTGGACAAAAGTACTTATGCGCATTTTTATCCAAGGCTTCTTGTACAGACATTTTTATCAAGCCGATGTCCACCAGGCCCTGCGCTAACGTCTTGAATGCGGCATCCTGCACATCTAACCAGGTCTTGCCAGGCCTGGCTTGCGCAATGGCGTCCTTTTGGGACTGCAGGCAAATGTCATACAACGCACGCTGAGGGGCCGAGAAGCGACCATTAATAGGAAAGGTGCGCGTAACGTCAGATGCGTAGTTTTCAACCTGACAGCCAGCATCAATCAATACAAGATCACCATCACGTAGCGGCGCATTATTGTCACGATAATGGAGCACACACGCATTATTTCCTCCAGCCACAATGGATCCGTAGGCTTCCATGTCTGCGCCGCCCTTGAGGAACTCGTGTAGAAGAGTTGCGTGAATATCTCGCTCTGTTTGCTTCGGCCGCAATTCCTTCAGTATTCTTGTGAACGCTTGTTTGGTTATCCCAGCAGCTGCCCTCATCCTGGCAATCTCCTCAGGACCCTTAATAATGCGGAGTTTAGACCCAATGTGTGCTGGATCCATCAAAGGCAAAAGTCCGACTGCATTTCGCGCCGAGGCTGAGCGATGCTTTTTAAGAGCATCAATGACTTTCTTATCGTTGTCACTGACTTGGCCAACTCCATAATAGAGGCCCTTCGCAGAGCCAAGAAGGCCTGGCAATCTTTGCCATAGCTCGTCGATTTTAAAGGCCTCATCGATGTGGAGAGTTTTTTTTGCAGCTTCCACTCCCAATCGTCGACCATTCCATACTTCTGCAACAGGATCTTTGTCCCTTAAAAATAAAAAAATCCTGCCATCTTTCTCAGAGCGATCAGACAGAACCAAAAGTGCTGCCTCCGTCTCATTAAACCCTGTCAGGTAATGAAACAAAGCATCCTGACGCCATGCAGCCTCAACGGTCGCGTTGCGGTATGCTTGCGGTTGCGCCATCAGCAAGACAGCATGGCCATCCAAATGGGATATCAGTTGCTCAATACGAGCCTGGTAATTAATTGATGGAAGTTCCAGCATTCTATCCCCACTTCGTGATCATGAATCCCCATGCTATGTCTCACAATTTAGATAAACAACGCATTTTTTTGAATTTAACCATAGAAAAAGGGGCACGCAATTTTCATGCGTGCCCCTGTAAATACCAATGAGCTCAAAAGGTATGGATTATACCATTTCCTTAAGGGCTTTCAGCGCGCGAACTTTAACGACGTTGCGAGCTGGTTTAGCTTTGAACATTTGCTCTTCGCCAGTGAAAGGGTTGATACCTTTACGAGCTTTAGTAGCTGGCTTGTTAACGCGTGTGATTTTCATCAGGCCTGGAACTGTGAAAATGCCTGGGCCTTTTTTACCAACATCAAGACCAATCACTTCACCAAGCGCGTTGAAAATAGCGCCGACGTCTTTACGGGTAAGACCGGTGTTGTCAGCCAAAGCTGTCATGATTTCGCTCTTTGTGCGTGGCTTATTGACAGCCTTAAGAGCTACTGGAGCTTTGTGAGTGTGGGCAGCTGCTTTAGCTTTTGGAGCTTTAGCTTTTGCGGACTTTTTTGCTGTTGCTTTCTTCTTAGCCATTTAATGGGCCTCCCTGAAAATTTCAAAACTGAACGATTACCGTTCCTACGAGGAAAAATCATAAAAGGCTCGACTTGAAAAATCAAGCACCTTCCGCAAAAAAATACACTTTTTTTCGGGAAAAACTCTGTTTCACACCAGAAGAGCGGATGAAGGCGACGTCCAACTTGCGGGATTGTCGATCATGAAACGAACTAATCTTGTTCGTAGTTGCAGGTCAAAAGCCCTGGAATCCAGCCTCCGCTGGACATTCAAGACTAGCGTGCGCGTCTCCAAGTCAAGGGACGAAATATACTTTTGCTTAAGCGTGCGATAGCAGTCGGGTGACTGCCGAATCATCTTTTCCAGCTCCTGAGAGGCTAATTTATGCAGTTTTTGGCCAAAAACTGCCGGTTTTATGGCGTTATCGCACTCCTGGGACGCATCATTTTCTGCAAATTGCGCCCTCGGCGCCTTAACGGCGGCAACCGATGTATGCCTTTCCAAACCGGAGGAAGACGGGCCAAGAACTGCATGACTTTCCTCTTTTAGAAGCAAAGAAAGCCGCTCATGCATACTCCCATGCGCCTCAATACAGCTTATTGAGTCAGGGACATCGGCTGAATTGTCCTGCTGAGGACCAAAAAAACACTGTTTTTCAGAAAGGATTTGACAGAATTTCTTGAAACGCTGTACCGCATTCGCCGCACAAACATCTGAAAGAAGCTGATAAATATCCGAGTGAATCACAGACTTGGGAAGGGGCAGCTGCGCTCTTGCGCCAGCGCGACCGATCCACTCTAAGAATAGAAAATGGCTTTGAACAAAAACGCCTGGTTCTGCCGCGTACACAGATCCAGGTACATCTCGAATAATCTGCCAAATCTCCTTTAAGCGACTCATATAAAGTGTCTTCTCACTGGAAATGCCCGCAAAAATCCTTAGTAAATTAGTGATTTGTTTATGCGAGGAGCCCAAAAGGATGCGACGGCCCACAAGACCTAAAAACTCCCCTTCCGCATTTGATCGCAGCCTCTCGGCAGTGGCTTGCCACAATAACAGCGGGGACTCAGAAATGGAGTAAGAGCCTGTTGCCGTAAAACCACGATCTGGCATTTTTTTTATGACGCCATGCGCCACAAGGCGCCTACCCAGCCGACCGAATAACCTAAGCTGCTCTAGTAGATGAGACGACTCCTGGGAATCTTCAATGGTAGGCGCACGCCTCGGAATACGCACTCCTCGGCTCAGAACCTCAATAGATGCTCCTGTTAGGCCATCTAAGCGCATCCATGAACCATGAGTTTGCATGAGAGATTCCATACGCAGATAAAGCAGCTGTTCTGGCAGCGTTAACTCGAGCCAGACCGGCGTCCAAATCACAAGTGGATTAAGACCGCCCAAAAGCCCTTTAATCGACGATTCTTCCGAAAGCGATCTAACCAGATCAAAGTGCGCGTCGACGTAACCACATAAGACCTCGCCGGTAGACTCCATGAGCGGCAGACTCAAAACAGCTGCATCTTGACACTGACCAGGCGCGCCCCAAGACTCCTCACCAAACAGCTTAAATGCGGACAATTCACCGCCATTCTTTGGGACGAGCATCCGCAATTGGCTTAATGCCTCAAAAACGCGAAGCATTTTATCCCTGCTTCCAAAATCGGCGCGCGGCGTCAGCTTTTGAATATCATCTATGGATATTTTAAGTACGGACGAAGATCCGTCGTTTCTTAAAAATTGGACCTGCAATTCACTGAGCAAAAGAGCTAGAAAGGCGAGTTCAGCCCCATCAAAGCTCGGTAAAAGGCGACCTGGCCGAATCGCTTCCCGCTCAGAGGCTGAATCGTTCGACGTCACCCATTCGAATGTACGATGAAGCCAACCCGGTATAAATGTCCGGGCCATCTCGATCGTAGAGTTATACATAATATGATTCTGCACCGAGGATCCTACTACTGCTCCCAAGGCACCTATAAAGATCAATTCAAGGAAAATTCAAGGTTTCTGTGTTACTAGACTTTCCCAGGAATTGTCGACGGGAATTTACGACTGACGTATTTTCAGCCAGTTAACCTGTGACTTTGAATATCTAGCCCAGCCCTAAGTCATCACTTAGGCTTGACCAAACGATTAAATAAAATCTTGGGCTTGACGGCTATTAGTGATGCCCATGCCGAACATAGGAGTGAATCTCAGCCTCTTTGGGGTGGGCTTTATCAGTTATAGGATGTTTTTCATTCTCATCCTTAACGCTAGTGATGCCTCCACGAAGTTCCCCGCGTTGTGCTAGGTAATCTTTGGTATAAACCCACTTCTCTTCAGCCAGTCCTGCCATAGCGTACTCAGGACCTAGCCGAATTGCGTCGACAGGACACGCCTCCTCGCAGTAGCCGCAGAATACACAACGCAGAATATCTATCTCAAACCTTACTGGATACTTTTCAATCTCATTCTCGGGATGCTGACCAGCTTCTATGTGGATACATTGTGCAGGACAGTTGGTAGCACACAAAAAACACGCCGTGCATCGCACATTACCGTCATCTCTTAATGTTAGGAAATGCTTGCCTTTAAACCGCGGGCCATATGTCGCCGGCTGTTCGGGCCACTCGAGGGTATTGGTTTTTTCCCGCCCCGTAAGCTGCAAAAAAAGAGTCTTTGCCGTAAAACTCATACCGGTCATGATGGTGGTGAAATAACCCCATGCCGCTGCAAATCCATTCGAATCTACTGGTGGAGGGGCTACTTTTTTAACTGCCATATCTCTTGATCTCCTTGTCAATGCGCCCTTGAGTAAACTTCTGCCAAAGCGCTGACCGTTTCAACAATACACCTCGCATCTGGCACGGGACAATTAAAAGGAGTCGTGAGGTGCCCATCCTTACCTTCGTGGTTTGTAAAGGTCCCCCGTTTCTCCGCAAAGCCTTTGAGCGGGATAACATGCTTTGCTTGTTTGAGGCCGTCGATAAGCCCATTGACCGACCAAAATGATACGAATTCAAGCTCCGACAAGCCTAAAAGATGTGTCTTTAAACTCGGGAATCCCGTAGGAATTTCTGGCACCAGAGCGATCACCAGTTTGGCTCCGCTCTTTGCTACGTCTTCATGCTGGTTCATTGGCTTATCGCCACCGACTTTATGAAGCCTCATCGCAGCCAGTAAACCAGCCGTGTTGGCGTTACGGTCACCCCTTAAGAGCAGTCCGTCGAAATCAGACAGTTTCTCGGTGGGCTCGCGCCATTGGTAAATCTTCTTAACGCCAATCTTGCCTACAAAGAAATCAAACAAGGCCTTGTATTCCTCATTCGTATACTGAGCCGACACCAAAATGGCCACGTCCTCGGCTTTGGTGTGTTTAAGTTTCTTCGCCAGAACTGCTATGGCCTCGTTAAAGTCCACATCCCTGCGGGAACCGCGATCGTTTACCAGCGCAAACCTCTGGCGTTCCTCCTGATTTAGGTGACGGTATGTTCCACGACCATAATCACACATCCAGTGGCCGTTGGCCTCACCCTCACGAGGTTTTAAGCGGTAATAAGTACCTGTTTGTTCCTTACCAAAGACGTCAACCTGACAGCCAGTTGAACACCCAGCGCACGTCGAAGGCTTCTCTTCAAGAAACCAAACGCGCTGCTTGAAACGGAAATCCTTTGACGTGAAGGCGCCAACCGGACAGATATCCACCAAGTTAGTCGTGTAGTTGTGAGATATTTTTTTGCCAGGATAGGTTCCAATGATCGCATGATCCCCACGGTCAAAAATCCCGAGCGCATCGGTTTTCGTGACTTCTTTCTCAAACCTGACGCAGCGACTACACAGGATACAACGCTCGGTATCCAGAACAAGATCACCGCCGACGTCGAGGGCCTTTGGTTTTAGAACTTTAGGGCGATCCATCTGACTCTGGTATTTGCCTACTGACATATAATAATTCTGCAAACCACACTCACCAGCTTGGTCGCAAATTGGGCAATCCAGAGGATGGTTGATCAGGTGAAATTCTAAGGCCCACTTGTGGGCATCTTTAACTTCTTCCGTGTCCGTTCGAATCTCCATCCCTTCAACAGCTTGAAGGTTACACGCGATCTCTAGCTTGGGACGCCCTTCAACCTTCACGAGACAAAATCGGCAAACCCCCGCAACAGATAGCCCCGGGTGCCAACAAAAATGCGGTATGGAGATCTTCATTTGTTGCGCGGCCTGCATGACTGTCGTCCCCTTGGGAACTGTCACCGACTCGCCGTTAATCTTAAAGGAGACTTTGTCACTCACGCCGAAGTACCTCGCCTGATATATTCTCGGATTTCATCGCCGAATTTTTTGGTTATCGCCATCGTCGGCATGGCTGCAGCGTCCGACAGTGCGCAGATCGTACGACCGCCCATCTGTTTAGCCACGGTCCACATTCTATCAACATCCGACTCAGCTCCCTGCTTTTCCCAAATTCCACCCATGATGTTCGCAAGCCATCCCGTCCCCTCGCGGCACGGTGTGCATTGGCCACAACTCTCATGGTGATAAAAGTCTGCGATGACTTTCATGAGTTCCACCATGCTTTGACGATCATCAATAATCATGACCGCACCCGAGCCAAGCATGGACCCCTTGGCAGCAATAGCCTCATAGTCAAGCGTTAATCCCTTTAACTCCTCCGGAGTCAGCACAGGCGCCGATGCACCGCCGGGAATGCAGGCCTTTAACGTACGACCAGGCAACATACCGCCGCAGTCCTCGTTTAAAAGCGTCTCAAAAGAGTAACCAAGTGGGAGTTCGTAAACCCCTGGCTTTTTTATGGCGCCGGCAATCGAGAAGAGCTTAGTCCCTGGTGATTTTTCTGTACCGATAGCCTTATAGGCAGCGGCTCCATTTGTAATGATCCATGGCACGGCCGCAAATGTCTCGGTGTTGTTCACCACAGTTGGCCGGCCTAGATAACCACTGACCGCGGGGAACGGTGGTTTTAGTTTGGGCTGTCCCTTTTTACCCTCGAGGGAGGAAATCAAGCCCGTCTCCTCTCCACATATGTAGGCGCCGGCACCTGTGTAGTGATCCAAGTCGAAGTCAAAGCCAGACCCTTGGATGTTTTTGCCGAGAAAACCAGCCTGATAGGCCTCTTTAATGGCAGTTTCCAGCCAGTGTATCTCTTCGAAAAATTCGTATCGCGTGTAGATATAGCCCTTACAAGCACCGATAGCTTTAGCAGCAATAACCATACCCTCCACAATCATGTGGGGACTCAGCTCCGCAATGTAACGATCTTTGAACGTGCCTGGCTCACCTTCGTCGTTATTGCATACTAAATAACGAGGGCCGGGTAGATTCTGAGGCACGAAGCTCCACTTGAGACCCGTGGGGAAGCCGGCACCTCCCCTACCACGAAGTCCTGACTGCTTGACCTCTTCAATGATTTGAGCCGGCTGCATCTTCAGCACTTTTTTAAGCGCGTCATAGCCACCTTTTGACGTGTAGGTCGAAAGAGCCCGACTGTTTGGCACGCCTTCAAAGGCTGTGAGGATTTTGACTTTGTCAGTCGTATTTCCCATAAGCTGTCACCTCAACTAAGCGAAGCATATTTAGATAAAATTTGATCTACGTTCTCAACCGTCACTTTGTGATGACGGTCCTTGTTTACCAGCATCGCTGGCGCCTGATCACAAACGCCAAGACAAGGAACACCGATCATCTCAAAAGGCGCATCATCACCATGCTTCTCTTCTAGTCGCTTGATGTGCCCCTCAATTTTTTCCATGACGTCTTTGGCGCCCATCATGCAGCAAACAATATTGTCACAGAATTGAATGGGATGCTTTCTAGGCTTCTTCTGGTAGTAGGCCTTATAAAACGTCAGGACTTCTTTTACCTGAACTCTATTCAGACCATGCGCAGACTCTAGCGCATCGATATGTTTGTCCTGGACCCATCCATATTCATCCTGAATCGCGTGCAGAATAGGCAAAATCGCTGAACGCTTCGTCTCGTAGCGAGTCAGTTCTTTTTTTATCGTATCTTGCAACTTTAAAGAAAACACTTGTTCAGAGCTCATAACGTTAAACCCTTCTAGTTAACTTATCGGTCAAGCTCACCGGCAATAATATTAATCGTACCCAAAACCGCCGCCAGGTCGGCAATCATATTACCCTCAAGCATCTCAGTAGCCGCCTGGAAAATCGCAAAGCAAGGCGGACGGCATTTAACTCGGTAAGGCACACCGCTTCCGTCAGACACCACATAAAATCCAAGCTCACCGTTAGCCGCCTCGTAGCCTTGATAAATCTCGCCGGCTGGAACTTTCACGCCGTTGATAACCTGCATGAATTGATTCATGAGACCTTCAATATTTCCGTAAACATTCTCCTTACTAGGAAGAACAATTCCCGGATCATCAACTTCAATGGGCCCAGAAGGGATATTATTCAGGCACTGATCTAGGATTCGACAGCTCTCAAGCATTTCAGCCATTCTCACCATGTAGCGATCATAACTGTCGCCGCGATCTCCCACAGGTACGTCGAACTCTAGTTGATCATATCCGTAGTAGGGCGCATACACTCTCATATCAAGCGGCACACCGGTGGCGCGCAAGCAAGGCCCTGTAAAGCCCCAGTTGACAGCACTCTCAGCCGATATTTTTCCGGTTCCAACCATTCGTTTCACGAAGATGCGGTTTTTTGTGCAGAGCAAATCAACCTCGCGATGCGCCTGTCGAATCGCTTTCACCGTTTCTTTAGCTTGCTCAACCCAACCATCCGGGAAGTCAAAACCCATGCCACCAACTCTCGAAAGTGACACGGTTAAACGAGCGCCGCACAGCTTTTCAAATAATTCGTAGACCTTCTCTCTGGCAGCAAAACCAAGCCAAAAATTCGTCAACCCGCCCAAATCCACAAGGTTGGTTGTAATACAAACGATATGGTCGATGCAGCGGCTAAACTCATCGAGGATAACTCTCATCATCTGAGCCCTTGGAGGAATCGTCACGCCGAGTTGCTTTTCAATCGCGCGACACCAGGCATTGTTGTTCATGGGCGCAGAGCAATAATTCAAACGATCTGTGTAAGGGATAATTTGGTTGTAGTTGTGATTTTCACACATTTTTTCGAAGCAGCGGTGCAGATAACCGATCTCGACATCCATTTTCTCGATCGTTTCACCGGATAAAATCGCCATAAAACGCAACGTACCGTGGGTTGCGGGGTGAGCCGGGCCGATATTGATCCAGACACGGTCTTCAAGAAAGTCACCCTGACTCTTCATCAAGCGTTCGCGATCTTTCTCAAAGGAATGATGAAGCGGCGTTTTTAGCGACTGATTACGATCGGCCGGATAGTCTTTGCGCAGCGGGTGACCTACAAAATCTTCGTGGCATAAAATTCTGCGAAGATTTGGATGCCCGGAAAACTTTAAACCGAACAAGTCGTAAGCTTCTCTTTCGAACCAATTGGCAGCTTTGTATACCGGAGTGAGAGATGGAACCTCATCTGTCTCATTGACCTTGGTTTTCATGCGCAAGCGCTGGTTTGTATCCGGATTTAGCAAGTGGTAGACCACTTCAAATCGCTTATCGCGACCCGGATAATCCACCCCACAAACATCGAGTAAGTAAGGAAATTTTTTCTGCAACTCGCGACCAACATCGAGAATCTGAGAGTGATTGACGTAGATCACATCCTCGTCCAGGAACCTCTCGTTTTTCACGTACTCGATGTTGGCTTGTGGAAGTTTTGCCTTGAGATCACGACTAAGCGCATCAACATAACGAGGCTGACCAGACGAGTCGTACATGATTGTGAGTACTCCTTAGACGTTCACCTTTGCGCAGTGGCGACGGAGGGCGAACCAAATTACAAATAAAGAATTCCAAATGTCAGTATTCAATAATGATTTTAGGCATAAACTGACCGTATTACCCTACCACCGCACCGCGGGCCGAGCAAGCACACCCGCGAGTCTAACTGCATTGTTTTTGACCACCGTCCTCGCGGTTTTAAGACTCCTCGGTTTAAGCCCAAGGTCTCACGCCACCATATTCGAGCCCTGGCCCCCAACAGCTCATTTTTCACCTATCGCAAGGCCCTGAGTCTGTTATAAATCAGAGGCATTTACGGCGTACCATCACCACTAACTAGTATGTTTGGGACTTTCAAGGACTCTTCACCATGACGCACTCTTCATCCAATTGGCATCGCACCCACACGCTGGGAGAGTTGAGCAAAAAAAATGTTGGACAAGAGGTTGTCTTAACAGGATGGGTTAACAGGCACCGTGACCACGGTCAGTTCATCTTCCTCGATCTTCGCGATCGTTATGGAATTACCCAAGCGGTCGTTGACCCAGAAAAAGCACCCAACGCTTATGAAACGGCCAAAAGCCTACGCGCTGAATTTGTTATCGCCATCAAAGGAAAAGTGAATGCAAGGCCCGAAGGCATGGTCAATAAAACCATGGCCACCGGGGACGTCGATATTCTTGTCTCCGAAATTAAAGTCCTGAATAAATGCGATGTGCTGCCGTTCACAATTCAAGATGAATCAGAAGCCACAGAAACTCTTCGTTTAAAGTACCGGTATCTTGATCTGCGCAGACCGACGCTAAAAAACAACATCATCAACCGGAGTAAATTTGTAAAGGAGATGCGACGAGCCCTTGAAGATCAAGGCTTCATGGACATTGAGACGCCCTTTCTCTACAAATCGACACCGGAAGGTGCCAGAGAATTTCTTGTGCCGTCGCGAATCCATGCAGGACATTTCTATGCGCTACCGCAAAGTCCACAGCTTTTTAAACAAGTACTGATGATTAGTGGGTTTGACCGTTACTACCAAATAGTAAAGTGCTTCCGAGACGAAGATCTGAGAGCTGATCGTCAGCCTGAATTCACCCAAGTCGATATAGAAATGAGCTTTGTCGACGAGACATTGGTAACCAACACGCTTGAGCACGTTACTCGTACGGCCGTAACCAAATTCTTCGATGGAAACGTCAAACTTCCCGAGCAATTCCCCCGGTATACCTACGCTCAAGTGATGGAGGATTACGGAGTGGATAAGCCGGATATGAGATTTGGCTTGAAACTAAAAAACATCTCCGACCTCGTGAAAAATTGCGAATTCAAAGTCTTTAATGAGGCCGTTAACGGCGGCGGAATCGTTAATTGCATCGTTGTCCCTGGATGTGCTGAGACTTTTAGTCGCAAAGATCTTGACGAGCTCGGAGACGTTGCGAAAAATCACGGTGGCAAAGGCCTTGCCTGGATTAAGAAAACATCCGCCGCTGGCAGCGCAAGCTGGAGCGGCCCGATCAGCAAGTTCTTCAAGGATGCTGACTGTTCTGCGATTGACGAGCGCATTGGAGCAAAGGCAGGCGATCTCATACTCTTTGGTGCTGGCGCTTATGACTCCACAAAAGCCATGCTGGGAGCTGTGCGAAATGTCCTTGGACAAAAGCTAAAACTATTTAACCCCCGTGACCTATGTTTTCTCTGGGTGACTGAATTCCCTCTTTTGGAGCGCGATGTAGAAAACAACCGCTGGTTGGCGCGCCACCACCCCTTTACGTCCCCTCGCCCGGAAGATATGCATCTTCTAAAAAGTGATCCGGAGAAAGTTCGGGCTTCAGCCTACGATCTCGTGCTGAACGGCTACGAGGTCGCAGGCGGCTCAGTCAGGATCCACGATCCGGATGTACAAAAACAGCTCTTTGACACGATCGGACTCTCCGATGAAGAAGCGCATTCAAAGTTTGGCTTTTTGTTGGAGGCTTTGAAATTTGGCGCGCCACCACACGGCGGGATGGCTTTTGGCGTTGATCGTATGGTCATGTGTTTGACCGGTGCAGATGCCATCCGAGATGTTATTGCATTCCCCAAAACGCAAAAGGGCACGTGCTTGATGACGGGTGCGCCAAGCTCTGTTGCGAGTGCTCAGCTCAAAGACCTTCATGTCAAAGTTGAGGGTGCTACGCCTGGAGGCCAATCTCGTGAATCCTAAATCAAATAATTTTTCGATATCCTCATTCCCCATGGGCCCACACCTAAGACAGTGGTTTAGTATTTCTCAAAGTGACTATCGAGGTTTTGACAACACCGCGCCAACCGCGGAAGACTTGGCATGTTTTTCAGAAAAGTTCCTCGTCTCGCTTGAGGAACGCTCCCCACAAAACGAGAATCATTTCGTGGACATCTTGGAGGAGTTGGTGGGAATGAACGTGCCGTTGCTTGCGGTAAAGTTTGTCGACTCCTACCCATCACTATTTCCTCATGATGACTTCCGCGCTCAACTTCACTATGGCAACGCGGCAATGTTAGTGGGTGATCTCGCAAGAGCGGAGTCTGCGTTTGTGACAGCGCAAAGGCTTATCCCGGAAGAACCGGCTCCCTACGTCAATCTCGTTCAGATTTACGCTCACGATAACTTGCTAGCTAAAGCACGGGAGTGGTGCCTAGCCGGACTAGATGCGGACTGCGAAAACAGCAGACTTTGGGAGTTCGCTGCCTGGCTCGAACAAACCGAGAACCCAACAAACACCAACCAAAACGTCGGCAAAAAAATTTTAGACCTAGCTAAACAAAAAAATTCTTGGACAGGTACTTCCTTAGCTTTTGATTTGATGAACCCCGAAGACGCCATCAGCAAAGCTCACGCGCTGGAGGCGTTCTGGAATAGCGGCGTGCGAGATACCAAGTTTTTGATTGAATACACCGCAGTTTTGGGGGTCGCTGGGCACTACGATAAAATTCCCGCGATCGTGTGGCATACTCAAAAAGGCGAAAAACCTTCTTGGCAGCTCCTTCTACACCTCGCACAAGCCAACCTAGGCCTGAGTCGCGATGACGACGCCCTCGAAGCCTTAGATAAAGCAAGTAAATGCAATGACTTACCCGATGACGCGCGAAGCGTTATTGCTACGTTGAGGGCTGAAATACCGGCCCCCTCTCAGCCGTTGCACTAACACCTTGCCGCCATCACTTAGAAACTAGATTGGATTTTAAGCTATTTATAAAAAGTGGTTGACTTTTGTGACCACTTAGATATAGATATCTACGTCAATTTTTTAAAAAGTTCTTAATATTTTATTGATTTGGTTATGAGACTGCCTTTGGAGGGCTCCCATGAAGGCTCTTTTAGTGGACGACGACAGCACGTTACGATTGATTTTGAGATCAGTTTTAGAAAAACGCGGCTTCGTCGTCCTTGAGGCCGAGGATGGCGTCATGGGTGTCGATATGGTGGAACGCCATCCCGACATCGGAATTGTCATTCTTGATGTGAATATGCCGCGACTAAACGGTCTTGATGCGCTTGCCAAAATCAAAACTATCAATCCATCGATCTTTTGTATCGTAGCGACAGCATACTCCAACATGAATGACGCCATAACCGCCATCAAACATGGCGCCTATGATTACCTGCAAAAACCCGTTGCTCCCGAGCGACTCTCGAAACTTCTCGACAAAGCAACTGCGGCAAACAATATGGTTTTGGAAGCAAGTTTCACGGCTCCCAAACTTGAGTTTGATGAGGGTCGCTCAATCGTCGGTGGAAGCTCCCAACTAAAGCAGGTTTTTGACGTCATTTATAAACTATCAAAAGTTGACACCTCAGTTCTGATAAGAGGCGAAAGCGGTACAGGCAAAGAACTGGTAGCTAGGGCACTTCACTATAATAGTCACCGTAAGCACGGTCCTTTTGTCGCCATAAACTGTGCCGCGATTCCTGATGCTCTTATCGAGAGCGAACTTTTTGGTCATGAGAAGGGGGCCTTCACCGGAGCCGATCGACGTAAGCTTGGTAAGTTTGCGCAAGCGGAGGGTGGAACTCTTTTCCTAGATGAAATTGGCGATATCAGCCCGGCGACGCAGGTCAAGCTTCTGCGAGTCTTGCAAGAAAGATGTTACAGCCTCGTTGGTGGTAGCGGAGACATCAAGGCCGATGTGCGCATCGTTGCTGCGACGCACAAACCGCTGGAACAAATGATAGCGGAAAACAAATTTCGAGCAGACCTTTACTATCGCTTGAATGTGCTCCCAATCACACTACCACCGCTGCGCGATAGAAAAGAAGACATCCACGATCTATGTCAGTATCTTCTCAAAAAATTTAATAAAAACCACAAGCGTCGTATCACTAGCATTAGCGACGATGCGATGCGACGCCTCATGAACTACCCGTGGCCTGGCAACATACGCGAGCTTGAAAATGCTGTAGAACGTGCATTCATTATCGAGACGACCGATGTTTTACAAGCATCATCCTTCGACTTACAACCAGCCGACGGCACAAACAGCTCAAATATAAGCACCATGAACTTTGGACTCGGATCGGGCACAACGACCACGGTACAGCAAGCAGCCTATGCCGACGAGATTGCCGCTAATCGAGCTGGACAAAACCTCAACATGGGCAAAACGGCCGGACTGAACGATGATTCCAAATTCATTAGAGATGACGACGAACTAAATTTTCCGGCCCTAAAAGACCGATTTGAGAGGGAGTTCTTGATCAAAGCCCTTACAGCTTATAACGGCCGTATTAACCAAACTGCCGAAGCGACCCAAATGACTAAGGTCACCCTACTCAGGAAACTAGAAAAATACGGCATCGACGCCAAAGATTATTTTAAGATTCTATAAACTCTATAGTTTTTATAAGGCCCGCGTCTCGTGTTATAATTTGAGGGAGTATATCCCTAGAATTGGAAGACGAGGTCAACCTTAGACACATGACTTTCGGTAAAGCGCGGACGGATAACACCGCCAGCTTGAAAACCAAATTGGCGCTGACGCGCATAAGCCGCTGGCACAGCCTCGGTGATGAATCCATTTCAATGGTTCGGGAAGAACTCATGGTCTCGCTTGGGTTAGGAAACCCGCAGACGGCAGGGCATAAAACGGCAGTCGAAAAGCAATCCAAGCTCGAATCTGAAAGCGCCGAAGCACCTGATCACACGTTGAACTCCCAAATCAGACATTTGGTGGGCGCAGGGGCGCCTTGGCACGTCATATTCCCCCTTCTTTGGCAAGAATACCAAAAAGAACCATCGCTTATTAAAGCTGCAAGAATACTAGAAACGGCATTTGTTGAAGCTAGCCAGTCGGATACTTTGCAGATTTTTTCGCAACTAATGACGTCTGGTCAAAAAAACTTTTACTGGTACCTGCATCCAAAACTGCGTGATTTTATTATTGAGCACGCACCGCAACAATACCTTGACCAACTCTACTGGACGATTGCTAAAGAGCGGGACGATGCCAAACTGAGTGGTATTGAGTTAACCTATATATTCCTAAGAGTGGCCACAAATTCGGATAAAACTGCAGCCTGGACCTATTTCCGGCGGCACCAGAATCGAATACTCGGCAGCTTCTCCAGAGCCAAGCACTTCGGAATGTCTAAAGAGCAACTAATCTTTCGCGCTGGTGAACTAGCGCTTGGCTTAGGTTTTAGTAGTGATGCTAAAGAGCTGTTTTTGGCACTACCCAACGGCAGCCAAGAGCGCGAAGCTGCACTTCAATTGATTTTAAGAATTGAAAGCAAAACAATTGACTGTGAGCGAAATAGCTACTTTATTCTAGTTGAGTCTGCAGCCTCTTGGGACGACCGATTGACCCTAGTTCAAGAATTTTGTGATTCCACTCGTAAGCTCGGCGGCAATAGGGATCCTAATCGATCAGCTCTCGATCTACTTTTTAAACAAATTTTTCAGTGGATTCCAAAAAATCCGGATGCATGGAGAGCCACAGGCGATCTGCTCGTGAGAAACCGAGATATAGCGAGCCTCTTACCGAGCATCTTTCAGCCATTGTTAGATCAAGCGGTAATTTTTCATGGGCCTGACATAGATGGTGCACTTTGGAATGCCGCATCAAGCATCAAACCTCAAAACGAGCGTGAACACATGCTTTATGGTATTGCGCTGTTGCACAAATACGTCACCAACCCCAGGCTTGGCGAGAGTATTTTATGGCAAGCTCATGCCACCTTCAAATTACTGGAAGCCAGCAATGCCCCCGTTACTTGGTCTTGGAGAGATTTAACCAAAGCTGCTCGCCAATGGATCAATGATAGTACGATTTTAGTTGATCGCGATCGACGGCGTGCAGCGGCAGCACTCCGTTTGGCTGCGGAGGGCGGTTTTGCAACCGCGGCAACCGTCGAAAATTATCTGAACCATTGCACTTCGATCCCTGACAGCCTACTTGTTGAAATTGCAAAGAATGCGCTATCGTCAAAAAACGCAGACTTTGCGCTCAGCATGCTCGTGCGTACTGGACTAAAGCGTAGCTTTACCAATAAGCAGCTATTACAAATGTGGAATCTTGCAGTCAGCAGTGAATCTCCAGATCTAGCGTGGCGCATCGCAACAACTCTTGTAGCTCGCGAAGCCCTCCCCGAATTCGTCAAGTCGGCCTGGGATATAAGTGGAGAGAACCGCTCCTCATATCAACCTATTTCTCTGGTTGATAAAGATATTGAGGCCGCATTAACTGAGTTGTCGACCCCGGGACGAAAACTGATAAAAGCATTATGTATTGTTGGATCGAGAATTAACGAATTAGCAATCATCACCGAGGCTAATTCTCAGTCAGCACCATCATTAACAGGATCGACTCCTACAGAAAAATCGATCTTAGCTGCCCTGAAAACATCTGCAGTGATGCCGAAAGCGATAAAAGCAGTGCCTGAGCTCACTGGAGTCCATATGGTTCCTGAAGTGGCAGCTCCGTTTGCACAGGCTATCGTCACCAGTCCCTGGCTTTTTGCTGTGCGCGCTATTGCCGAGCGCCTCTCTGTTGCTAGTTGGGGTTGGAACGTCGAGGTACTACAGCAAAATGCACGAGCAGTTCTGCCTTTGATCGGAAGAGATTCCACCGGGAAGAGCTCCGCAAAAATTAGTCGATGGCTTTCATCGCTATCGTCGGCTGAACGCTCCGCCTGGAATGACCTCATTGCATGCTCTCAGGATGCAAATAGTGACGTCTTGGCGGGCGATATCGTAAAGTTTATTTGTCGACTCGCAATTATTCACTACCCAGCACATCTCAACGCAATTAAAACCGCACATCACTTGCGCGCGTCTCTCGACACCATCAGAGACATGGAGTGGTTTATTTTAAGTGACGCACTCACGCTTACTCGAAGACGCCATGTTGTGGCTGCCCGAGTGGCTGTCCCTGACTCAATCAAAAAAACGCCGATTTTCTAGCGATTTATTTGCTACTGCGATACTTGAACTCGGAAAGCACCCCAACTTTGGATGCTTTTTCGAACACCTTCACAGAAAAGTCCAAGGTACCACTCGATGACATGCCCATCACAGCTACAGTAAACATCGAACGAAATAGGGCTTGGTTATTCTCTGACGTGAATGGATCAATACCCAGCGCTGCCTGAGAGAATACACTCGGCCCCTGAGCGTCATCGTGCGTAGAGCGTGGTACTGAGACCTCCAACATCTCACCAGATATATTTTTCAGGAAACGATGCCGACCTCGCGCCGTAAATACCCGCTGATCAGAACCCAGCAGGGCAACTGGTACGTCAGACTTCTTCATGGCATCCACAACGTCTGAATGAACCACTGCTGGATCCAACAAGACAGCTCCAATAGCGGGAGCACCGCCTGCAATTGCAAGAATGGTTGCACTTCCCCCAAACGAGTGGCCTGCCATAATGATTCGCCTAGCATCAGCGTTGTCACCTAACATTCGAGGAAAGCCGTAAAACATATCAGCAATTCGTTTGAGACGACGACCATTCTCAAGCCACTCATCTCTATTTGGAGATTCCACTGTGATCACGTGAAATCCCCAACTCGCCAGATGTTTAGCCTGACTTCTATGGGCCCGCTTATTCGAGAAGTTACCGTGACTTATAATGATGATAGGCAGTTTATCCTTAGACTTTGCAAAAAAATGATCCACAACGACTCGCTGCTCCAGATCGAGATTAAACTCCCGATCTAGCCGGGACATGACAGAAAAAGGCCCCCTAGACTCAAAACGCCTCAAATCAGGTTCTAAAACAATTATATTGTCCTGTAGATTTGACGCCATAAGTGACTGCTTCGCAGATGGCCTGGTCACAGCACAGCCAAACAGTGTTACTAGTAGGCAAAAAGTAGCTACTAAATTCGTCACTCAAGCAACTCCACACAAAAATTTGCTATAATCATCGGAAACGAAGGCGATAAATTGACAAATTTAATTATGTAAACGACAAGCCGGCGCCGATATGAACATGCAAGTGACCATAATTAAAAGATTTTTAGCTCTGATTTGTCTTTCTGCCATGCTGACGGGATGCAAGACCCTGTATGACTTTAAGGGCTATTCCAAAAGCGATGCCAAGGGCGTCATATCAGACGACGAATGGACTTATTCATATGCTTACACTGACCCTGAAGCCCGGCTATCAGATGGTCAGAGTCATCTGATTGTCTTGGTAACTGCGTCGCCTAAAAATGCATGTCCTGACAAATCAGAACGCGTGGGTGATGGACGTGAGGTCATTATCGCGATTGATGGCAAAACCGGAGAAATGAAAATTGGCGGACGTTCAGACAAGCTCGAAACAGAGGATGATATGTTCACGTATGTAAAACCCGAGCGGCAGGCCAGTGTTGCTTTTTTTGACCCAAACCTTCCCGACGGTGAGCAGTATAAATTTGCTCGTTCCGGCAAAGTAAGAATATCTATTTTAAACAAGGAAGTAATTGAAGGTTCCGTATTGGCAAAAATTAATCGCAAACTTTTCGTCAATGGAAAGTTTAGGGCCAAAGTTTGTAAATACGGCCAAGTAAACTGACCAGTCCTAATTATAAATGTTTTTTTCGCACTTGCGACAGGCATCCTGCCACGGACTGTACTCCCACTCTTCAGATATCGGCAGAAAGACCATCAAGAGACAGGCGACGAAAATTGCCCCGTAAAGCTGCGCACCGTTCTGTGCATTGGGATTCAATATTGTTCTTTCAAATAGAACTCCAAATCCTATGCTCATAAATACTAGCGTAAATAAAATGAGCAACCGACGACCGCCGTACACCTTCAAGGCCATATATTTACTGCTCTCAGATTTTTTGACTGCCGCCGTCTTTGCCATAGTCACCTCAATGATAAGTTAATAGTACGTACAACTATGCTCTACTTTTTTTCTGGCGCCTTCGCCGTTATACCAATCACCTGACTGACAGAAGAGGTCGCAAGGAGCCAACGCACCCTAGCTGCCAGCACAAAACAGACAAATAAAATCAGGCCCTCACGCACCGCAAACGGCTTGCCAAGAGCTGTGGGAACTCCAGCAATCAGAATGAGTCCCAAGGCTGAAATGGCTCCGATATAGCTCAGCTGGGTCACATCATCTCTCAAATCAATACGTTTTAGGCCGGCCATGAGAGTCCCAATCCACAAACCCCATACAATGAAGGGTAAAAAGTCTAACGGCTTAAGCTCCGCCATCGCCGCTTTGACATCGCTTAAAATGAGCAGTAAAGGTGACAAGAACTCCTCCATTTTTTGTGCATTTTGTATTCGGTCAATTTAAACGGGATCTTAACGGGCAAAACTTGCCCATAGCCCACCTCCTGCGCTACCATGAGTCATCATCAAACATCACTTATCTGGAAAATCCGCGTATATGCGCAAAAAAATATCAGCCTTTATCTCTCCATTTGCCTTAATTTTACTGGGCGCCACGTTAACGTTGGCACAAAACGGGATTGCGGCTGACAGGAAAAGCTCAGGAAAAAGTAACAAATTGACCAACGAACCAGTGGGAGTCATATCCTTTGAAAAGTCCGTTATCGACTTTGGGGTGGTCAAGCGGGGGCAAAAGCTCACGGCAACATTTCAATTTAAAAATGTCGGTCAGGGCCCGCTCACGATCCAGGGAGTGCAGGCCGCCTGCGATTGTGTAGCGTCCGAGTCCATCAAAGGTAAGATCTACCCCCCCGGAGAAAGCGGCACGCTTGACGTAAACTTCGATACTAAAGACTACGTCGGTAAAATCACCAAAGCTATAACTGTGATCACCAATGAACGTTCCATGCCAGATCGAACCCTAACAATCGCTGCAACTATTAATAGTGAAGTAAATGCCTCACCTCCACTTGCTGACTTTGGAGACGTGGTTCTGAACCAGTCCCCAACGCTGGTTATTAAAGTAAAAGGCAACATGAAAAACGAGTTACGCATTGAGAAAATTAGATTTAATGAAGAGTTCCTGGACGTCTCCTATCGCAAGGAGGCTCAGGAATTCGCAATAACTATTAAACTAAAGGCAAACGCTCCCATAGGATTTTTTAAGGATACTATTTGGATTAAAAACAACTCCTCTGCGCTTCCTGATATGCCGATTCCTATTCGTGCGACAATTCGTGGAGAAATCTCTTTAAATCCAGCCTATGTCGAATTTGGATCTGTTTCCCCGTCAGAAAAGTCTCTCCGGCAGATCTCCTTAACATCAGCTTCCAAATTTGACATTACAAGTAATCGCATCGAAATGAATGTGAACGGCGCGAAGTCCAACGCGGGCGCAGATCTCATCAAAGTTGAAGTTTCGCAGTCTGCAAAAAATGAAAAGAAAGTTAAGCTGGAACTGAAAAATCCTGGCAACCAACCAGGCAGCGTGCATGGGAAAATAACACTAGAAACCTCAAATCCTCAGCAGAAAAATCTGACGTTTGATTTCTACGCGTTCTTCCGCTGATAGCTTTAGTGTAGAAGCTCCCCAAGAAGGGCGATCTTATTACCACCTGTGATACGAACGGGCAGGGTTCTTCCTAATAGATTGTCCGAACTTCTGACCCTCACGGTTCTAAATTCTGGCGTTTTTCCAACCCAAGTTCCAGGTAGTTTTTTACTTTCGTATATGAACAAAACATCCTTTGACATACCCACATCAGCAAGCGCTAACTCCAGGGTAATTTGATCTTGAAGAGCATTCAGTCGAGCTAACCTAGAATCTTTCACGGATTCAGGAACTTGGTCGACAAATCTTGCCGCCGCAGTGCCCCGCCGAGACGAATATTTAAATGCATAAACAAAGCTATATCGAACCTGTTCTAGCAATCTAAGAGTATCTTCAAATTCGGCCTCGGTCTCCCCAGGGAACCCGACGATGATATCCGTGCTCAAAGCGATACCGGGTACCGCAGCCTGCAACCAGCCAATTCGCTCAAGGTAGTCTTTAACCGTGACTTTGCGCTTCATTCGTTCGAGCGTTCTATCGTTGCCAGCTTGAACGGGCAAATGCATGTAACGGCCCATCTTCGGCTCGGTCGCAAATAGTTGGGCCAACGGCTTAGTAAAATCATGCGGGTTGGAGGTTGTAAATCTTAAACGCTCTAGCCCTGGAATACTTGCGACAGCTTTCAAGAGATCGATGAATGGCCCACCGTCCGCAGGCACATCTTCTGTGTTCAGAAGATCAAGACCATAGCTATTGACGTTTTGACCAAGCAGGGTGATCTCGCGCGCCCCCTCCGAGACCAGATGGCTGACTTCTCTTAAGATCTCGTCCATGGATCGACTTATCTCACGACCCCTGGTGAATGGAACCACGCAGAACGTACAGAAGTTATTACAACCCTGAATGATATTCACAAACCTAGTCACTTCTTTCTTGCCCGAAACTGACGGAATATGAACATGACCTCCAGGAGTTTGCAGCTCAGTCCGCTTATCGTCTTCGGATCTATGTCGATCAAATCCGATTGCAAAACTCTGCGCACCACTACGTGAACTCTCAGCTAAAAGTTCAGGCAGATCATCTATCTTCCCAGGGCCTAGAAGCACATCAATCTGAGGAGCCAAATCCAGTAACTTTTTCCCATCAGCTTGGGCAACACAGCCGGTAACAGCTATCTTAAGGTTTGGATTCTTTTTCTTGAGGTCATCCAAGACACCCAGTCGTGATAAAACTTTGTGTCTGGCTTTTTCTCGAATGTGACAAGTATTCAGAAGAATCAGATCTGCAGACTCAGGCCCGGCACCTGTAAGCTCATAATTTTGCGTCTCAAGAAGAGCAAGCATGCGCTCACTGTCGGCAACATTCATCTGACATCCCCAAGTCTCGATATGCACTTTACGCTTGATGGATTCAGTCTGTTTAGCTAACTGGATAACACTCGAAGTCGTTTCTGTCATCTTCGATTCTTCTTCCTTGCGTCCTTGGCTGCTTTGCGCATTTTTTTAAGCTTGTCTCGATCAACTTTTTTTGGCGTCGCAGCAGCTCCGCTGCCGAACATATCACCCATGCCAGGCATTCCAGGAAAACCGGCCGGCATGCCGCCCGACATCATACCTTGGGCCATCTTACGCATCTGATTGAGCTGGGAAAGCCCGCCCATACCAGGAATACGACCAAGCATTCCACCCAGGCCTTTGCCCATCATTCCCATCATCTGACGCATTGATTTAAATCGCTTGATCAAATCATGAACGTCACTAGCCTTGGTTCCACTACCCATAGCAATGCGACGTATGCGACTTTCGTTGAAAACAGCAGGATTGAGGCGCTCTTGCTCGGTCATGGAGTCGATCATTGATTTTACTTTAACCAACTCCTTGTCATCGAGGTTAACGTCCTTTGGAATTAGCCCCTGAACTGGCATTTTAGCCATGATCTCTTTCAAAGATCCCATTTTCTGAATCATTGAAAGCTGCTCATAAAAATCCTTGAAGGAAAACTGGCCGCCCAGCATCTTCATCATTTCAGCTTCTTTGTCGCCCGTGTGGACTCTCTCAAAATCCTCCATGAGACCAACAACATCACCCATCCCGAGTATCCGGCTTGCTAAACCTTCGGGACGAAACTCCTCGAGTCTCGACAAATCCTCTCCAACGCCTAAAAATTTGAGTGGTTTGCCCGTGACTCGGCGAATACTGAGTGCTGCACCACCACGGGTATCACCATCAAGCTTGGTCATGATGACGCCGGATATATCAAGACGATCATTGAAAGACTTAGCCGTCGTGACAGCGTCCTGTCCCATCATGGCATCACAAACGAAGAAGATATTGTCGGGCTTGGTTTTTGCTTTTATATCGTCGAGTTCCTGCATAAGCTCACTATCGATGGTTAATCGACCTGCAGTATCGAAAACAACAACATCACAGTTTAACTCAAAAGCCTTTTGCAACCCCTTCTCACAGATTTCCTGCGGACGAGCACCCTCTAAATGAAACACTGGTACACCGAGCTTAGCGCCCAGGACTTTAAGCTGCTCCACGGCAGCAGGACGGTAGATGTCGGCACCAACCAAAAGAGGTTTCTTATGGTGTTTTGTCATTAAATATTTGGCCAATTTGCCGGTTGAAGTCGTCTTACCGCTTCCTTGAAGGCCAACCATCATAATAGTTGTGGGTCGGTTGGTAGCAAAACGAATCGACGAATCAGGCTCCCCCATGAGGGACTCGAGCTCGCTCTTGCAAATTTGTACAAAGTGATCGGATGGCGTCACTCGCATTTTTTGGTTGCCGCTTCCGGCCTTTAACGTGACGCTTGTACCGAGCGCTTCAGATTTGACGTTAGCCAGGAAATCACGTGCCACGCCGTACTCAACATCAGCCTCTAATAAACTTTTTCTGATTGCACTGAGAGCTTGCTCAATGTTGTCCTCAGACAACGTTGCCTTGCCCGTAAACGCTTCGCGAGCCGCCCGAAACCCGTCACTAAGAATGTCCAACATGAATAACTCCTAAAAACAGACCTGGCCTTAAGGCCCTCAAACCGGTAAAAAATCCAGTAAAGTCCGCATGAAAGAGCGTATAATGGCAATCCCTGGCCTCGTCAACCTCTAGGGATTGGGGCTAAATTTTTATCTTTAAATTTCAGGCGGTTACCAGGACCTTATCATATGCCTTCGCGACGAATCCCAGTTTAGTTCGCCAGTCGTCTTGGGTACGGACTCCTCGTCAACCTCCTCGGAATCAAGGGGGTTCTCCGGCAGCATCTGAACAGTATAACGATAATTACCCTCTGGTAATCTGAGTAGTTTCGACTGACCATTATCGAGCACGAACTCCGTCTCGGAACTTAAAGACTGAAGAAGATACTTAGAGAGAGCAGCCGTCTCAGCCTCAGCATCGACATGTCTATCCTCACTGTATCCACACTCAAGACTAAAACCTTTTCCGGTCAATTTCATGCCGTCAGCCGTACGGAGTAGTCCGCTCGTTTCTCCAAATACTGGGTGCCAACACATTTCAGTTGCTTGGGGGTTGGACGAAATTGCAGCGGTGACCACGGGTACTGTCTCGTAGAATTTTCGGCCACGTGCGTTGCGCTTTTGTCGAACCAGTCGTCTCGGCCTCAAATCCCGGTCGGAGCGACCTAAGTATTTCTTAGCCTGATCAACTAGCTTCTGAGATACTGCGCTATCTGGTGAAATAATAACGCGAAGTGGCTGCTTTGAGAGGGCTTCCTGAGTTGTGGGCATCGATGTCTCAGGAATTCTAACGCTGAGAACCCCAACTCGACTCGTGCCTTCATATAGCTCACGAAGCATGTCGAGCTCATCAGTACCTTTGGCCAATCCGAAAAACGCCGCCTCGCGGCGATTATTACTTTGGGCGGAACAGAGCGCGGACTGCCATCGTCTCGATGTCATAACGACGGGAAGCTCTTCAGGCAAACTGAATTGAAGAACTTTACAAAATTTCACGAATGCCTCGTCGTTGGCGATATTTGTAGCTGCTCGCGCTAGTGTGCTAACAACACCCGTCCGACGCGCCAATATGTAAGGTTGCCGACTCCATTTTCGAATCATCGATTTCTGAAACTCTTCAGTTTTCACTAAAGCTGCTTGTGGCATCATTGACTCAAGCTTACAGGTTGTCATTTCACGTTCGAAACCGATCTCACGACAGTCTGGAGTGATTTTTTGCAGCGCCGCTGCTATGGCCGCTTGCAGCCCTTTGTGCTGCTGATCCGGAATTTCAATGAACTCCATATTCGAGGATTTTGATACGGCACAAATCTGATCTTTAAGATCAGACGGTAAAGAAATTCCAGAGAGCTTCGTTTCCGAATCCTCAATAAGAGCAACAACTAGGTGATCCGCCTCTTCTTCAAAGGCGACATCAAAGCTCTGACCAAGAACTTGGAATGTCGTGCCGAAAACAAAGCCACGATCAACACATGATTTAGCACTAACCTTGAGCGAACTACGTGCACTCTTAGAACTTTGAGGGCGTAGTTCAAACCAACTTTCACGAATAGTGTCGGCAACGGAAATCAGTGGCAGCCGGTTTTTTGCCGCCGGTTCACCAGTAAAAATATTTTGAGACGTCGTATTGATTTGACTGCTGCACGCTGAAAGTCCAGCGAACACAGACACCAAAACCAAATCGCTATAAATCTTACAGCCGGTCAACCTTTTGAACGGCGAATTCAACCCTTTCATGGAGTCCTCCAACCTCTGGATTGCTGGCTTCCACAGTCCACGCTACTGGCTGCGACATTCGCAGCACGTACCGAGCAACTTCCACTCCGTCAGCATTCTCAGAAATCAGACTCACATCTTTGAGGCTAGTATTGCCTCTCATCAAAGAATTCGCCCACAGGTAAAGCGAGGGGTCTGTTACAAAATCACGACTTAAAGCAATCCGGCCACCTTCGGTTTTAGTGACCTCGTCAACCAACTGATCTAAATCTTTGACTGGCGTAAAAGCTCCGTAGTTCACACCATCAATTTCAACGACCATGCGAGAAACTCGTCCCGAGAAACTCGCAGGCAGGCGATCAGTCGCAGCGATCGGTACCAGAATCAAAGCAAGCAGGCACAAATTGGCAAATCTAACCAATCGGTTTGTCTTGTCGTTCGACTTGAAGTTCCGCAGCAATTGCACGGTCTTCCCCTGATTAAAAATTCTGACAGCTGAGATATAGAATTATTTTAACATCCACCGGCAGAAAATACTAGACACCACGCGAAAAAACTTGACATTGAACACGTCACTGATCCGTTTCCTAATATCGTCACGTTACTGGGAAAGTTTAGCGATAGCTTCAATTTCAACATTCACATCACGCGGCAGCCGAGCAACTTCAACCGTAGCGCGAGCCGGAAAAGGCTGTGGGAAGTAGGTTCCGTACACTTCGTTAACCGCTGCAAAGCTGCCCATGTCTTTTAAAAAAATTGTGGTTTTTACCACATCACCAAGACTTCCGCCGGCCGCCTCGATGATCGCCTTGAGATTGTCGAGAACTTTTTTCGTTTCTTCTGAAATACTGCCTCTGACCAGCTCTCCGGTCTTTGGATCAAGGGGTATTTGACCCGATACGAAAAGCAAATCTCCCGCGCGAACCGCTTGGGAGTAGGGCCCGATGGCTGCGGGAGCGTTCGTGGTCTGAATCGTCTGTTTTTTCATAGCCAGCCTCTTACTTGGATAACAATGATGTGTTGAATGCTATGCTATTGAATAGTGACTTGGGATTCATTAAAAAACAATAGTTTTCTGCAATAGATTCAAGCTTGTATTCTCAACTGCTAAATCCTATAATACAACTAATGCTCTAATTTTAAGCACTATAAAGGTCTCGCCGTGCTGCAATATCCAAAAATAGACCCCGTCATTTTTGAACTCGGTCCGCTTCAATTACGTTGGTACAGCCTGATGTACATCATCGGTCTCATGGCCTGTTACTACTTTTTCAAGTACGCATCTCGAAAGGGAACGCTTAAGTTAAACAACCAGGAAATCGAAAGCGTCATGCTCTATGGGCTGATCGGAATGATTCTTGGCGCCCGACTCACGTACGTTTTTGTCTATAATCCTGATCATTACTTGCAACACCCAGGGGAGATACTTGCCACTTGGAAAGGCGGACTCTCAGCGCACGGCGCGATGATTGGAATTGCCGCGGGCGTTCTCATTTTCTGTAAGCGCTTCAATAAAAGTTTTTTCAACATAACAGATCACATGGTGACTATTGCGCCTGTGGGTCTAGGATTTGGACGCATCGGAAACTTCATCAACGGCGAGCTTTGGGGACGTGTTACTGATTCACCCCTTGGAATGATATTTCCAGACGCGGGCCCTTTCCCAAGACACCCTTCACAGTTATACCAATCTGTTTTTGAGGGATGGGTTTTACTCGCAATCATGCTTCTTTTTTACAGAAAGCGCCCCCGCACGGGTATGGCATCAGGATTTTTCCTCATTTTTTATGGAACGTTCAGATTTTTCATTGAGTTTTTCAGAGAACCGGATGCTCAACTTGGCGAGGTCCTTGGTCCTTTCAGCATGGGCCAAGTCCTCTGCGCCATCATGTGGGTTTTAGGCGTTCTGATTATCACCCTGACTGCTAACAGACAGGATCACAAGACGGCTTAGCGCAGTTTTCTGATTTTACGATCGATGCGCCGACCCCAGGCTGCAGAGTTAAGGATGAGGCGCAAGCGATAGCCAAGGCATCACTTGCATCCAGTGGAAGTCGACCACGATCAAAGCCCATAATCGCCTGCAACGCCCGATAAACCTGTTCCTTGGAGGCCGCGCCATTACCGGCGATGACTCGCTTGACCTCAGCCGGTGTAATCTCATGAATTGGTAAATTACGGCGTGCAAAGGCGGACAGAATCGCTCCGCGAGCCTCGCCTAGCTTAATTGCTGTAGCGGCATTAACACCATGAAATGCCCGTTCGATCGCCACGTATTGTGGATCCATCTCCACGAGCAAGTCAAAAACGGCAGTATGGATCTCCCCAAGCCTGGCCGGCATCGAAAGCCCCGCAGTCGCTCTAATAACCCCAATATCCAAAACAGCCCAGTCACGTGGAGACCTTGGCTTTGGTTTGGTGGCGCCGATCAGAGCAAATCCAACCACCCGGCTTCCCGGGTCTATTCCTAGAAGTTTTGGTCCTTGCTTCACGAACACCCTACCTGAGCATAAAAATTTTTCGGGCAATTAATGTTCACTAATCTGTCTGATCACGATACAACAAACAAGGCCTATCGTCACTCAAAGGAGTTAGCTCATGGCCCTTGGCCCAAATACTTTCGGAGTGTTTCCTTCGACAAGAATGCGCAGAACAAGGATGAAGGAGTTCTCGCGTAGGCTTTGCCGTGAGACGATTCTAACACCAGATAATCTCATCATGCCTGTTTTCGTTTTGGACGGAAAACAACGCAAGGAACCGATTCCAAGCATGCCTGGCATTCATCGCTTGAGCCTTGATCATTTGAAAAGCCAGATTAAGTTAGCCTCTGATCTAGGAATACCAGCTGTTGCTGTTTTCCCAGTCGTAGGTGACGCGAAAAAATCCAACGACGCTAAAGGAGCCTGGGATTCAAAAGGTCTGGTGCCGAGTGCCATAAAAGCCATAAAAGACACAAATCCTAATATGGGTGTCATCACTGATGTGGCATTAGATCCGTACACCTCCCACGGGCAAGATGGTTTAACCGACCGCAGTGGCAATATCCTGAACGATGAGACGATCGAAGCACTGACCAAGCAGGCTCTGTGTCACGCCCACGCGGGCGCGGACATCGTAGCCCCCTCAGATATGATGGATGGCCGCATAGGCCGGATCCGGTCTGCGTTGGAAAAGGCGGGACACAAAGATACGATGATACTAGCTTATAGCGCTAAGTTTGCATCGTCTTTCTATGGACCTTTTCGTGATGCCGTTGGTTCAAAGAAAGCACTCGGTGGAGCGGATAAAAAAACCTACCAGATGGACGTTACAAATAGTGACGAAGCCATGCGTGAAATCGCCATCGATCTCTCAGAGGGTGCCGATATTGTCATGGTTAAGCCTGGCCTGCCCTATCTCGACATCATTCGAAGAGCCCACGACGAATTCAACGCGCCGATTTTCGCTTACAACGTCAGTGGCGAATACTCCATGATCAAGGCCGCAGCGGCCAATAACTGGCTCGATGAGCGAGCGGTCGTATTAGAGTCACTGCTCTGCCTTCGACGAGCCGGTGCTCAAGGGATTTTGACCTATCATGCTTTGGATGCCGCCCGATGGCTAACCTGAGTGACACGGTCATTGAAAAGGTATCGCCGCGGTCCCTCGTGGATTTTCTCATGGCAACCTGCCGAGTCGCCATTGAGTGTGGATGCTCATCAAATAGAGTCGAACTTTTAGTGACACGCCTAGGTGAAGCCTGGGGTTTCTCCGTCGATGCTGCAGCTTTACCGACGGCGGTTTTTCTGAGCGTACGGGGACGAGGGCAGCAAATCAACGAGTTGGTGCGTTTAAATAAGTGGAGCATTGACCTTAATAAACTTGCTCTACTAAACGACTTAGTCGATCAAGTCGAAAAACGTGAGATGGCGTTAGACGAAGCCGTCCTAAAGCTGCAAGACATCAATCGCCAACCTCCGCCGTACCCCCTGTTTATGACCATCTTGGCTGGTGGGGGATCAAGCTTCGCGCTGGTCGCTGCCTCGGGGGGGCGAGGGGTCGAATTAATCGCGGCATTCATTCTGGGGACTGTTTGTCAGATATCACTTGGGTTATTTGCTGAGGGGAATCGCAAATATTTGGCAGACTTCTTCACCGCTATGATGGTCGCTGGTTGCGCAGCCGCTCTTGCCATCGCTTGGCCGAACGTCAACATGCCAAGACTCATCATCGGCGGTTTGATCTCACTTGTACCAGGACTTGTATTCGTGAATGCGCTTCATGAAGTTGCACAAAAAAATCTGGTGAGCGGCGCAGCACGGCTTTTGGAAGCTGTGGTCACGGCGATAACGTTAACTTTTGGTGTGGCCGCCGTATTAGGCTTTGCCCATTATCTGCAGCGTTGGAATTGGTGAGATCATGCTATCGGGAATAACACTATTTGATCTTGTCATTGCAGCTGTCGGTGGAGCTTGTTTTGGAATCGTATTCAGAATCCCACCAAGATATTTTCTTCATGCAACAGTCCTTGCCATGATCGCAAGGCTCGGCGCCTCTGTGATCGGTGCGAGCACTCATGTGGGATTCGCCACGTTTGTCAGCGCGTTTATTGTTGGCGCCACGAGTCACGTGTTCGCACGTGCCACAGGAAAGCCTGCTCAGGCGTTCTTAATACCAGGAGTCATGTTTCTTGTGCCGGGAACTAGTCTATATAAGGCTTTTTCTGGAGCACTCAGCGCCGACTATCAATCGGCCATGGCTCTTCTCGTTCAAGCGATCATCGTAACCGCATCCATCTCATTTGCACTCCTGCTCGCCAATTGGGTCGTCCCAAGCAAACGAACACTTTGAGATTTTTCTTGGAGTGCATTTAAGCGGTATTGCACGACTGGACGTAAATGCCCCATCACAATTATTTCTGTAGCGACTCAGCTTTCTTGGTGTGTCGTCTCAAAATTCGCGGTTTTTCACTTTTGACCAGAGATGCGACGGATCTCTTAAAATCACCGTAACGTTGACGAGCCAACTTAAAAGCGGCCGTGTGCTCAACGATCGGCTCAGGGTAATGATTTCCAATTATACAGTTACGTTCTTTTTGTAGGTTTAAAGGCATCTTGTGAGGCTCTGCAAGGAATTCATTGGGTACGAGTTCCAGTTCTGGCACATAATGCCGAATAAAGCGACCATCTGGGTCTTGGTCGAAAACCTGCTTGATCGGTGAATAAATCCGTATTGCATTGATACCAGTTGTGCCAGATTGCATTTGCACTTGGCTGAAATGGATGCCTGGCTCGTAATCGAGAAAATGACGTGCAAGAAACATAGCTGGCTTTCGCCAGTGGAGCCAGAGCTGATAGCTTGCAAAAGATACTAGCATGGCGCGCATCCGAAAATTAATCCAACCGCCTCGGTGCAAAGCTCTCATACACGCGTCAATCATCGGGTAGCCTGTTTGTCCGAGACACCAGGAATTAAAGTAGCCATCGTTGAATTGGGTTTCCCGCATTCCGTTAAATGCCCGCATGACATTTTCAAACTCTATCGCAGGCTCCGTCTCAAGCTTTTGGATAAAATGACAGTGCCACCTGAGACGGGACTCAAAAGCGCTTAGCGAGCGAAACCATTGACGATCCACCGGCATTCCAAATGCTTGCTGGTCACGAAGTTCGGCAACTCGTGCTCGCGTACATTGATAGACCTCGCGGATGGATATGTTACCCCAGGTGAGGTGCGGGCTTAATCTACTACAAGCCCCAAATCCCGTAACTGGACTAGACATCCCAAAACTGTAGGTCAAACCACGCGAGTTTAAAAATGAATTTAGTACTTCATGAGCACGCGCCTCACCAGCCAGCATTGCTTCCGGCTTAGAGAATCCATGACTCAAGATCTGGTCGTCACCAGGAATGTTATTCCAAGGGTCTACAAGCTTCTTAAGCTCTGGCTTCAAAGTTGTAGTCATTTTGGGAACGGCCAGGACGTCAGATGTCATGTGCTCTTCCCAAGAGCCTGCCCACTGGGCCCTTGATTTCAGGTGCCTGACGACGCCGAACTGTCTCGGCTCTCGCCAGGGAATAGATTTTCTTTTACACCAGTCTTTGACTTTTAGATCTCTTTTAAATGTTAAATCGTTTCCGGTCTCTTCGTGACTCCAGAGGGATTCAAATGGCAATGCATCCCAAAGTTTTTGAAAACACGAAACTGCCTCCCCGTGGAAAACAAGCAAGTCTGAGCCAATTTTTCTTAAGTTTGTCTGAAGCTCAACAAGAGATTCTCGGATGAAGTCGAAATGAGACCGATCAAACTCCGGAGAAGCAACAAGTTCAGGCTCAAAGATATAAAGACCCACGACAGGCCCTCGTTCCGACGCACTGCTCAAAGCGGCATGATCTTTAACGCGCAGATCTCGTTTAAACCAGACAATTTGAATCTTGGTCTGCAAGGAAGTCGAACCCTTCATCAACACTAAACGTCCACTCCGAACTATCGCTATCTTTTTTAGCATCGATTTCGTCATTATCACCCGGCAAAATCTGAGACAGTGCTCTGTCTAGATTTTTTCATGAAGCCAGAGGACTCGAAAGCTGATGGGTCAGTAAATGAGCTGCTGTAATACAAATAAATTTAGAAGCATAAATATGAAAGCAGGCAGGATCTGAATAGAGGAATCACGGATTTTTATTCGCAGTACGCAACCTAAAAGCATCAGTAACGCCAGACCTGCTGCTGCCAAAATCTGGACGAGTGGAAATAAAAATCCGAAAAGCAAGCCAAGGGCCCCCAACACCTCCATTAGACCAATAAACCGTCTAAATTGTGGGACACCATATCGTATAAATTCTTCCACCATTCGCTTTGAGTAGATACAAGCCAAACCGTAGTACAGGAAGCTCATTGCGATGAAGACGATGAGTAAATCTAGATAGTGCATTCAGTCTCGATTACTGCTTTCAGCAGTCGAAGCGTCTTTACACACTCGGCTACTATCTTGCTTAGCCACCACATAAAGACTATGATCTCACAGAGGTTTGTTTACGCGCTAACTATACCACCAATTTGGAGTGATCAGTGAATACTCTCTTACTTGCAATGAAAATCCTAGTTGCCACATCGATCTACTTTGTTTGGGTCGTGCGCTACGATAACATTTTGAAGGAGTTTAAGGAGTTCGCACTGCCCGACTGGTTGCGAGATCTCACTGGAATTTTAAAAATGTCTTTTGCGGCAATGCTGCTTTTTGGCTCTCTAGACAACACCCTCACTGGCCTTGGCTCCATTGGTATCGCCGGCCTGATGCTATGCGCTCAAGCGACTCACGCGCGCACAGGTACGGTATTTTTTAGGCGATTACCATCTCTGGCACTCTTGGGCATTTCGATATTTATTTTCTATTTTGGTTATTACTCAATATAAAGGCATGTCCCAGGACCGCCTCTATATTGATCTCTATGTCCCAAACGCAAAGGCTCGTCAAATATCAAACTTGATGCCTTGGGCCAGCGGCAAGCTTGATGAGTAGTTAATGGTGTTCGTTTGGCGTCGCATGTAAGCCTTCCACGAATCTGATCCAGACTCGCGACCACCACCTGTTTCTTTCTCACCGCCGAATGCACCGCCGATCTCAGCTCCAGACGTTCCAATATTTACATTGGCGATCCCACAGTCAGACCCCCAGGCAGCCAAAAAGGCTTCCGCTTGGCGGATACTATCAGTGAAAATGGCAGAACTCAGACCCTGCTTCACGTCGTTTTGCATGTGAATCGCTTCGTCGATAGAGCCCTCGTATTTAATGAGATAGAGAATCGGAGCGAATGTCTCCTCTTGCACGACTGGCATCGAGTTTTTTGCCTCAACAATCGCAGGCTTCACATAACATCCCGACTCAAATCCATCGAGAACTTCACCGCCAAATATAACCTTAGCTCCTTGCTCTTTAGCACTTGCGAGGGCGGACTGCATCATCTTGACCGCATCTTTGTCGATAAGTGGGCCAACATGATTTTTCTCGTCAAGGGGAGAGCCGATTCTAAGGCCACCGTAAGCCTTTAGAAGCATCTCTTTCACTTTGTCATAAATTGATGCGTGTACAATCAGTCGACGCGTCGTGGTGCAACGCTGACCGCACGTGCCAACAGCACCAAAAACCACACCGGGAGCTGCTAATTGAAGATTAGCGTTCTCCGTCAAAATGATGGCGTTATTACCACCTAGCTCAAGAAGCGAACGACCGAGCCTTTTGCCGACGACCTCGCCGACTCGTTTACCCATGCGGCACGATCCCGTAGCAGAAACCAGAGGGATGCGCTCATCCGATAGCATGGGTTCTCCAACCTCTGACACATCTCCGACAAGCATCGCCAAAGTGCCCTCAGGCACCTTATTAGCTGACAAAACGTCTTTAATAATATTGAAACACGCAACCGCCGACAAAGGCGTCTTTTCACTCGGCTTCCAGATAGAAACATCACCGCAAACCATGGCGATGAAACTATTCCACGACCAAACCGCTACGGGAAAGTTAAACGCCGAGATGATTCCAACGATCCCGATCGGATGCCACTGTTCATACATACGGTGAGAAGGACGCTCGGAGTGCATCGTCAAACCATAGAGCTGGCGAGACAGTCCTACCGCGAAATCGGCGATGTCGATCATCTCCTGAACTTCACCGAGTCCCTCCTGCAATGACTTACCCATTTCGTAGCTGACGAGCATACCCAGAGGTTCTTTAAACTCACGCAGCTTGTTTCCAATTTGTCGAACAACTTCGCCACGTTTTGGTGCCGGGACTTTTCGCCATTCAACGAAAGCTTGCTGTGACTGCTTGACCAGAGCATCGTAATCGGCTCGGGATGCCTTATAAATTTTTCCGATAAGTTTGCCATCGACAGGGCTGTAGCTCTCAAAAATGCCGTGCTTTCTTGAGCCGAGGCTACGCGTTCCCGAGTGAACACTGTCCATCTCGCCTCGTATTCCTAATTTGTTCAAAAAGTCAGTTGATATGGTCATTTGGCCTCCTCCACGTCGGGTCAAATCTGGCGCTATTTTAAGGCCCCAGAGTCTACACTTAAAATCCCTTCAATTTCTACAAACTTCCCGCTACTATCTGAACTTCCAGACTAAACTCTGAAGGGCCTCGGCCGATTTAAAAACTCTCGAAAAGGCTCATTCGCGCCATGTCAGTCGCCCCATTAATTGCAAGACGCTACCTAATATCAACAGGGTCCAGTCGCTATCTGTCTTGGATGACCGTACTTTCAATCGTTGGAATCAGTATCGGCATCGCGGCCATGATCGTGGTGCTTGCTGTTATCAATGGGTTTGAAACACAGCTCCGGGACCGCTTTCTAGCGGCCAACGCGCATGTTCTGGCCTTTCAATTTCCAGCTGGAATTTCTGATCCGGGCGCCTGGTCAAAGCGAATTAATCGCGACTTCGGCTCGGAACTTACCGGGGTGAGTCCATTTGTCCACTCTGAAACCATGGCCACAAAAGATGGTTTGATGCACAACATCTTGGTCCGGGGTATCCACCCGACCTTCCGCAAGGCGGCTCAGGATCTCACCCCTTACGTGAGACCACCCGAAGCACTTGACGAGTTGAATGTTTCTTTTGAGTCAGGAGACAAGTACACAGGGCCAAAACCCATCATCGTAGGCGTTGGCCTTATGTCGATCCTACAGTCTAAGGTTGGTGATACGATCAATCTGATTGCACCCGAGTCCTCATCGGTTGGTGAGATTCGCGAGTTCAAAGTTGTCGGGGTTTATGACTCGGGGTTGAAGCATTACGATAATCGCATCGGAATTATGGCTCTCAGTGACGCTCAAGCTTTTTTCAAAATGAATAACCGAGTCCACGGTCTAGAAATCGGTTTAAAGTCACCAAAAAAATCCACCGAAATAGCCGATCGTATGGCGCTAAAATACAACCTGACCATCAAAGAGTGGCAATCTTTCAATAAAGAGTTATTTGAAAGTATGAACATGGAACGGGCGGTTATAGCGCTAATTGTCGCCCTGGTGGGCTTTGTCGCTGGATTTAATATCCTAACCACCCTGTTCATCACTGTGACCCAAAAGCAACGCTCCATCTCTGTGCTCAAAGCGATTGGAGCATCGAATCGGGACATCCTCAGAATCTTCCTGTTTCAAGGCTTTTTATTCGGAACCATTGGCGCAATTCTCGGAGTCATTCTGGCTTTCATCATTAGTAAGATTCTGGAGACGTTTGAGATTGTAAACTTGCCAGACTTATACCTACTGGCCAGACTGCCGGTCACGTATGACTGGAGTGTCTACCTAAGTATGGCCGTGGGAGGCTGCTTGATTTGTGTGCTGGCTGGCCTTTATCCAGCCTGGGTGGGAAGCAGAGTCAACATTGTCGAAGGCTTCAGAGGGCAAAAGGCTTAAGGCTTCGTAAGCACCTGTAATTAATGTTTAATTTTTACACTACCTGTGCTAGCCTAGAGCGAGAGGCTGCACAGAAGGGCAAGCCTGCGACAACATTTTTGAGGACGCCCCAACGTGGCCAAATATAAAAAAAAGAAAGTCACCGCCACGGAGCCAACGCCGAGCTCAAAATCTCCCACAGCTATCAAAGCTGCCTTGCCGTCCCAACCACCTTCCGGGGGAGACTCTAAAAAGCCCAAACGCGTGGCCTCAGGTACACTAAAGCTTCAGTTTGCAGGTGATCTTATACTTGTAAAAAATGCTCAAAAGTCTCTTGGTGGATTATTTAAGCGCTACGCAGCTCTATTTGAGACTCTGGCCAACTTACCGAAAGAAGAACGTGGTCTCGCGTACAAAGTATTCACCGGCCTCATGCTGACAAGCCACGCCAAAAAAGCCCCGAAGGCTGAGACCAGACGAGAGCTTTTTGAGTTAAAAAACCAACTTTTTCTGTCTATTGCTAACGATCGAGGCCTGCGCAGAAAAGTTGAATTCAAATATTTGGTCAGCAAAAACTTTAGAGTTGTGAAGTACTGCGAGGGTTGTCAAAAGACAAATGCTGAGACTGGCACTGAAAAGCACAAGTGGAAATACTGTAAACAGTGCGATGTCGATCACAACTTTTACAACCTCCTCTCCATGGAGACAAGATTTCCGCAAGGATTTGCACGGATTTTCATTTCCAATGACCAGATAGTAAAACTCGAGCATTTTAGATTGCCGCGCAGGGTTGCTGTGGATACTTTGAAAGAAGAAGCCATCATCGATCAATTTCATTACAACACGAGAAATCTGGACGCCATAGAGCTTGATTCCGTGATGACACTCCACAAAAAACTAATGACACAGCCTGCAGCGTCGTCGAATTCAAGTACTCGCGGGAAGCCACTCGGTTCAGCGAGTAGGTAAGATTTTACTTACTTGGCTTTGCCGTCTTTGCAGCCTCAAGCGCAACTCTAGCTGCTTCTTCCAGGTCTTCACCGGCACCAACTGTAGCAAAGATGACTTTGCCGTCTTTACCGATAACGCTGATCATTGGAATTGCTGAGGCCATCCACTCCGCGGTCGCCTTACCGTCAGGATCGCGAAGGACAGTAAACTTCGGTTTCATCCGATTTGAATAAGCCTTTAAGGTCTCTTTATCTTCATCACTAATCGCAATGACGGCGATTTCAGGATTAGCTGCAGCAAACTCAGACAGCCTCGGGTGACTTGCGCGGCAGGCCGGACACCAAGTAGCCCAAATCTCAACTAGAACGACGCGTCCAGCCAAAGACTTCAAGCTTCCTGGTTCTTTTCCTTCAATCACATCAAGCTCAAATTTCGGGGCAGGCTTTCCCACTAACCGGTCTCGAAGCAGCTTCAGCTCATCAGGTCGAACAACTAACTTCAAAGTTTTCGTGATCGTTTTCTTATCCCGCAAAAGTTCAACTTTTACGGTTTGTCCAATGCCGGAAGCTTGTATGATAGAAATAAGCTCCTGAGGATCTTTGACGGGCTTCCCATCAATTCTAAGAACCTCATCGCCGACTTTAAATCCAGCCCCTTCGGCTGGCGTATTAGGGATAACGCCTTTGACTAAGACCCCGACCGTGCCACGTTCAATTCCCACGCCCAACCAAGGTTTACCAGCAACAGCTGACTTACGATCTTGGGCTTCAGTAGGCGCACTAATCCACGCTGAAGAAATAATTAAACATGCAAGCAAAGCTGCGAATGCTCTAAACATTGGCCTAGCCTCGAATAGTAAAGTTATCACCCGATTAACGTGACGATGATAACTCTAAAATATTGACTTTCCAATTAGATCCCCACTCCGTGCAAAAACCGCCTAGGGTCTGCTGCGGGTAGTTTGACCTATAAACATCTAACAGAGGTGCCCTAGCCGTCGCGCACTCATCATACGATTTAAAAGTCTCTGCAGATTGTCGCAAGGAGTACCAACGGGTTACATCCGCAACGATAACCAAATCTGCGCCATTATCGTATGGATTATCAACGCAGTAGTTGAGTGTTTTAATGCTGCTAGTCTGATTCTTTATGCGTTCCATCTCATTGTAGGCGTCTAAGCAGTGCGCCATAGAGCCAATCGATGCAATCGAAAAAGCCTTCAGCTGCTCGTCGTACTTGCCGTAATAATTGACAGTCAACCGCAAATGACCGTGCTCGTCATCTTGTAGAAATACATGTCGAACACTAGTGAAATTGTCAGTAAACTGCATTTTAACGTCATTCTTAATTTGTGCGACCATATCACTTTTGGGTAGCCCTGGAAAAAGAGATGAAGCCCAAGCGTTCTTGGTCTCAAGCTTCGCAAACCCTTCCACAATCAAGGCCCAACGAACTCGGCCGTAATAATTTTCTTGAGATCTACAGAAAGAGAGTAAGGGTTCTTTTCCGGTTTTTGTCCGGAAAACCTCAACATCTGCCGCAATCTCTCGCTCACATTCCGCTTTGGAGGAAAACTCGTAGCCTTGACCCGGAAATCCAATCTCCGTCGCAGAGGTCAAAACTTCAAGCGGCTCACTGGCCTCGTAGCGGATCAAGAAGTCATGCCCTGATTCGCTTGATGACTCGCAGCTGGCCGATGCAGCTAACCCAGTAAGCATCGTGAAACGACGCCCCAAGTCCTTAGCTTGCTCGTGACAGTTCGCGCCCGATGGCGGAACCTTACGTGCGAAGTATCCCTGACCTCTGACCGCGCTATCCGCAAACAGCGGTTGGTGCGATAGGCAGACGAACGATAAAAGAACCACTTTGGCAGACAAGATATAAAATGATTTCATAGAAATCTCCAAATTTTCATTGATATGCATTTATATATATTGAAACCATTTAAAAATCAATAAAAACAAGGCCTTTTTGCAGACTGCCTTATTTTATTCATTAAAAATGGGGGTTTATAGCGAAAGCGGCTGGCTAGTCTTGGCCGAAAATTTTGTGCAAGAAGCCCGAACCAGAACCGGACGTTCCCTCTTTTGAAACGTCGGCATACTTCTGCAAAATTTCTTTTTGTTCTTTGTTTAATTTTTTGGGCACCACCACTCGAATTTCGACGTGAAGATCACCTCTGCCCACACCTTTCAAGTGTGGCACGCCAGCACCTGCAATCGTGATGCGCTCACCAAACTGAGTACCCGCTGGTATTTCGATGTCCTTTTCCTCATCGAGAGTCTTGATTTTGATCTTACAGCCCAAAGCCGCCTGTGCGATTCCGACGGGCTGCTCCATAATCAAATCAAGACCATCTCGAATGAAACGATTGCTCTCCTTGACGTGGAGTACCACAAAAAGATCTCCACTCGGACCGCCTGCTGGTCCTGGCTCGCCCTCGCCAGCAAGCCTCAGCCTGACGCCTGAATCGACGCCCGCTGGTACTTTTATGCTTAGCTTGCGTTTCTTATTAACGCGACCAATGCCACGGCAGTCGGTACATGGCTTTTCGACAATTGTACCCTCTCCGCCACACGAGTGACACGTGGTCCGAATTGCAAAAAACCCCTGCGCGCGGTTAATTTGGCCTTGACCTCCGCAGGTTCGGCAAGTGGTTCGTCCGCTTCCAGGTTTTGCACCAGACCCTTCACAGGTGTCGCAGCGAACCGGCCTCTCAAGTTCCACCTCCCGCTCGACTCCGAAGACGGCCTCTTCAAATTCAATGGCCATATCATAACGCAGGTCGGCCCCACGCCGGACGCGGCCGCGACCAGCACCGGCGGCTCCACTGAAACCAAAAAAATCTTCGAAAATTGAACCGAAGCTTGAAAAGATATCATTGACGTCTTGAAAGCCTTGGCTGTTGACGCCTTGGTGACCAAATCTGTCGTAGCGTCCACGTTTGTCAGTATCGGAGAGGACCTCGTATGCCTCACTAGCCTCTTTGAACTTCTCCTCTGCCGCCAGGTCATCAGGATTACGATCCGGATGATATTTCATCGCGAGTTTCCGGTACGCGGATTTAATTTCAGAAGAAGACGCACTCTGCGCTACTCCAAGAACCTCATAATAATCTCGCTTTGCCATTGCGGAATCGACCTCAAACAAAAATTCGTCTCATACCTAAAAACCGGATTAAGAACCAAAACTATGTTGCGCGGCAGGAAACTTACCAGTTTTCACGTCACGATCATAGTCACGTAAAGCCTTGGCGATACTTTCATTAAAATTTGCATATTTCTTCAAAAACTTAGGATTAAAATCGGCGTCAAATCCCAGCAAATCGTGCATGACCAAAACTTGTCCATCACAGCCGGCTCCTGCACCTATGCCGATGGTTGGCACTCTTAAAGTCTTTGTGACCTGCTCCGCTAGAGCTGCAGGAATCATCTCGAGAACCACACAAAAAACCCCAGCATCTTGAAGCGCTTTGGCGTCCGCCAAAAGCTTCTTCTGCTCAGCCTTTGCCTTAGCTTGCACGCGGTAACCACCGAGGCTATGAACGCTCTGCGGGGTCAACCCCAGATGACCAATAACGGGAACTCCAGCCTGAGTTAACGCTTCTACCTGAGGACAAATCGATTCACCCCCCTCTAGCTTCACACCTTTGACACCACCTAGCTGCATTAGTTTAGCCGCATTGGACAAAGCATCGTCCCGATTCTTGTAAGTCATAAATGGCATGTCGGCTGCCACAAAGGGACGTTTGACGACTCGGGTGACAGCCGCTGAATGATGAATCATGTCCTCTAATGTAACAGGAATCGTCGATTCGTAGCCTAATAGGACATTTCCCAGGCTATCTCCCACCAAAACCATATCAATTGGAGACGACTCGACGATGCGACCAAATGCTGCATCATAGCACGTGACCATACTGATCCGATCAGAAGACCCTTTTCTTTGGCATATGATGTCAGTCGTTACCGACGCTTTAGTGTTTGATGCATGGCTCATGGTGACGATCCTCCGGAACTTCCGTATACTAGCCAAATGGATAAAATGACACAAGAAATTGCCAATCCCAGTCTGATACTGGACCCTTTTGCTCCTATCGACCAGTACTGCGAGCGCACTGCGCAGGGCCTCCTCGCCGAGCCGATGAATCTGGTTACAAATCTTAGCTTCATTATTGCAGGCTTATCAATTTTAAAATTTGTTAGAAATAATCCACACATCCAGCAACGACCGGGCTCTCAGCTCTTGCCAAGTCTCATGATCACTATTGGTCTCGGTAGCGCGCTATTTCACAGTCTGGCAAATCTTTGGTCGATGTGGGCTGACATTATTCCGATCGGTGTTTTTGTGCTCACCTATCTTTGGTTGTTTCTTCGAAATGAAGCCAAAGTCAGCCTGTTTACCTCGATTAGTTTATTCGTTTGTTTTTTCCTTCTCTCATTTGTTTGCTCGAAACTGGCCGATGGCCAAGCCGCAAACGGTGGAGAGGCCTATTTTGGTACTTGGATCACCCTGTTCGGCATCAGTTGCTACTATGGGGGGCGTGGAGATCCACGGAAATTTCTCGCCGTGGGATCGGCCGCTTTGACGTTCTCCTTGTCACTGTTTTTTAGAACGGTCGATATGCGTCTGTGCGATCAATGGAGTATGGGTACTCACCTACTTTGGCATGTATTTAATGGTGTTGTTTTGTTTTTGGTAACGAAGGCATACCTTGAAAACACCGGGCCGGTCCTGAAGTCTCACCCCTTGGGGGTAGATTCAGGACCTTAATGTTGAGGAAAAGGGAATTTAAAAGCGGAAATTACGGTGGGACTTCGACATGCGACGCCATTTTGGCGGGTTGGCCCTGCGTGTTGCGTCGTTCTTTACATAAGCAACTGCTGTGCCACTTCTCGTTGTTTCGGCCGCAATCGAGCGCGCAGGATAAAACCTTCGTTTACATCTGTTCACAAAAACTATTGTATAATCGTTGGAACGTCTTACCTCGAAACAAAAGATTGATCTGAATTTGAAGATACGTGAAAACACACCTCTCAAACCTCTCACCACCATTGGAACGGGTGGACCAGCTCGCTTTTTTTTGGCGTGCGCATCGAACGAAGACATAATCGAAGGGCTTCAATTTGCAAAGTCGAGAGGCCTCAAGGTACTTGTTCTGGGTGGTGGTAGTAATGTTTTAATTTCGGACGATGGCTTTCAAGGTTTGGTATTACATGTGACCACACGAGGCGTATCTTTTGATTCGGGAGGGCGAGTCACTGCAAATGCCGGAGTAAAATGGAGTGAATTTGTCCAATCATGTATCGATAGAGAACTGTCCGGTGTTGAGACACTAGCGGGAATTCCAGGTCTCGTTGGCGCTACACCCATCCAAAATGTTGGTGCCTACGGTCAGGAAGTTGCAAACGTGATCGAAGCCGTTCAGACCATCGAAAAGTCCACGCTCCTCCCTCGCACATTCAGCGCGAAAGACTGTCGATTTGGCTATCGTCAAAGTCGATTTAAAGCAGACGACCTGGATAAATTCATCATAACCTCGGTGACCTTCAGGCTTTCGCAGACCCAGGAACCAGAACCTCGGTATGAGGAACTTAAAGCATCTCTCGGATTAGACCCCGCTTGGCAAACAGCCACGCGAGTACAGCGACTGAACTTGATGAGCGCGCATGTTACCAAGATAAGAGCATCGAAAGGCATGGTTATTGACCCTAGAGATCCTGATACCAAGAGTGTCGGAAGCTTTTTTATGAACCCGGTCGTACCCCAACCACTAAAAGAAAAAGTCGAAGGCATCGCTGCCGCAGAAAAATTGGTTCGCCCATTTGTTGCCCATCACGTCGGAAACAATCTCTGGAAATTATCAGCTGCGTGGCTCATCGAAAGCTCCGGCATCAATAAAGGACAAATATTGGCGGGAGCCAAAGTTTCGACGAAGCACGTTCTAGCCCTTACGAATCCGGGACATGCCTCAACCAAAGATATTCTGGACTTTGCCGACTTCATCACCACGAAGGTCGAGCAAAAGTTCGGGGTACGACTGGAGCGTGAACCTGTTGTTGTACCCTGATTACAGGCTCCGACATCCTCTTGAGTAAATTAGATGCAGCACCCCCCACACTCGCCAGCAATCTCGCCGCATTTTTGTTGCTAATTTTAGTCAACATTTGAGATATTAGAACGCTGACGGCTTTACACGGCCGGGACGGCACTCACTAGCGCACTACGGACTGAGGAGTTACAAAGTCATGGAAACAACCGATATTGTAAATTTTTTGATGCGATGGCTACATTACGTATTTGGAATCATCTGGATAGGCCATTTGTACTACTTCAATTTCACGCAAGTGCCATTTTTTGGCGAAACCGACGCTGCAACAAAATCTAACGCGATTCAAAAGCTTGTACCGCGTGCCCTGTGGTGGTTCCGTTGGGGTGCGATGTTCACATTCATCACAGGCCTCGTCATGCTAGGAATTTGGGGACACAAAGTCGGCGGTGAAGCCCTCAAAACATCTTATGGACTTTTCATATCAGTGGGCGCTCTTCTTGGCACCATCATGTTTTTAAACGTCTGGCTGATCATTTGGCCGTCTCAAAAAGTTGTCATTGAATCCACGACTAACGTGGCGCAAGGAAAGGCTGCATTACCTAATGCGGCGGCTAAAGGAGCTGCTGCTTTATTGGCCTCAAGATCAAATACCATGTTCTCAATTCCCATGCTGTTTTTCATGGGAGCCGCATCGCACTTGAACATTCATGCGCCGACCAGCGGAGACTACATGGGAGCACTGGCAGCCTGCTGCGTTGTGATTGCACTGCTTGAAGCAAATGCCATCAAGGGCAAACTTGGACCACTTGCGAGTGTGCGCGGTGTGATTCATGCCGGCGTTGGACTAACAGTAGTCCTTTTTGGTGTTATTTATTTCTTAGCTTAAATACCTGCAGACAGCTGAGGCTCGCCAAAACCATGAGACAAATTGTGACATCCATCTCTCTGTCGATCATGGCTTTGCTGGTCTCTGGCTGTCCTTTCGGTAAATCATCCAAGACTCAAAACAAAACAGAGGCAGAAAGCCCCGAAGCGAAACTCATTGCTCGGGGCAAGGCCGTGTACGTCTCCAACTGCACGTCATGCCACAGCAGCAATCCAAAATTTCCTGGCAGCCTTGGCCCTGATGTGTATGGTTCATCAAAAGAGCTCCTTACCGCACGTCTCCTGCATGCCAAATACCCGGACGGCTACACCCCGAAGCGCTCGAGTAACGCTATGCCGGCAATGCCTCATTTAGCCAATGATATTGATGCTTTGGCTGCGTACTTAAATCAGCCCTAAACGCACGGCGCACCAGTTCTATCGCTTTTGCTGATAGCAAGCAGTCTATTTATAGATTTTTAATGTGATTCGTTTTGTCCTAAAAGTCAGGAACTAAGCGCTGGCCATTCGACGCCTGCGCATGACGGCTCCCAGTAATCACAAAGTAAGGACCAAACACTATGAAGACGTATGCGCTCGGCTTGCTATCCGGTTTTTTCTTGTTTTCCTCGTCTGTGTTGGCCAGCGAGTTTTTCAACGTAGGTCTTCGAGTTGATCTCAAGTATGAGTCCTTCGGAGAAGCCTGCCGTCTTCATGCATTGTCCAGACACTACAACTTGTCAGCCGAGCTAGTGGATGGGCAGATCAAGCGCGCCCAACTACAATCGGTAAGTACCCGCGTGCCGTCGACGGTGCGTGCACTATCTCAGAACGAATTGCAATCTTTGGATATTCGCTCTGAGCAAAACCTTTCATGGGTCAAATCCTTCTCTTTGTCGCCAGAGCTTGTGAGAGTTTTGTATGAGACAGGACACTCACTTTCTAAAGATGATTGCAGACCGCCCTTAGACCTTGTTATAGACGTCGGGGGCGAGACACCATTCGACTTTCAGGTGGAGGAGGTAGGATATCTGCTTCCACATCTTATCCATTCAAAGCCAGTCATCATTAGAGGCCACAAGGCCAACGGTGAGCCGTTTAAGATGGAGTTGACGCTAACGCAAGACCGCACATAGCACGATTGAAAACAGGTTTAGTGAGTCTTGAGTAAATTAGGTTTATAGGAAATAATAACCTTCCACACTCGCCACAAGCAAGGAAGGTTCTATTTCATGACGTCAATCCGCGTGATTTTTTCCAGTATAACAGCCTTGCTAGCCCTAGGCGTTCTGATATCGAGCACCCTGTCCTGCCGCCCAAGAAGTGCTTCAAACTCTGGGTCGGAATTAGACGGCACTTGGATATCCACCTGTAGGGCTCAAACCGACCAACTTGGCAGCAGCTTCTTTGAAAGACAAAAACTGGTTTTTTCGGGCGGTAAGATGACAAGTGCACTGCGTTCTTATTCGGATCAAAATTGCCAAACCGAGCTTAACACCAAACCGATTTTAGGTAGTGTTTCTACCTTCTCAACAGGTGACTTCGTAGTTGGGGCCGCCGGTGCAAAAAAATTCAATCGGCAAACTGAAACTCTAACCATCACGCTAACAACCGACGACTACGTATCACTTTATAATGGCAACGCCACAACACCAGCTTACTGTGGCGGCGGTTTTGTGAGAAATGTACCAAAAGAACTCACCGCTAATAGCTGCGCATCAAATGCTGCAGCCCGCGCTGAATTTGATATGGAGTACGATATTTTCAAAGTGGCGGATGGACTGCTTTATTTTGGCTTTATGACAGCTGCCGGCACGGCCACTGACGGGCGCAGCGAAAATACTCGCCCCGTCGCGCTAGACCCATCCGTCTTCACGAAAGCTCCATGATCGTTCAGGAATGCTTCAGGTTTTTCAGAAAAGGTAGTTTTTAGTCACGCTTCTAGGATTATTTCTTAGACCTTGAGGCGCGCCCGAATACACCACTTCTCCGCCGTTTTCTGCCGCATCTGGACCCATCTCAATGAGCCAATCAGCTTGACGGAGAACGTCCAAATGATGCTCCACAATTATAACCGTATGACCTAGCCCGGCTAACTCGCGAAACTGGGATAGCAAACTCGCTACATCGACGTCACTTAAGCCTGTCGTTGGCTCATCAAAAATGAGAATTGACGGCTTACCTTTTCGAGCATCTCGCATAATCTGCACGAGCTTTAGTCTTTGGGCTTCGCCCCCGCTAAATGAGCTGGTCGATTGCCCCAACGTTACGTATCCCATCCCGACTTTCAACACCGCATCAAGACACTCGACAATGGCCCGTTGATCAAAGAAAAATGTTCTAGCTTCTGATGCCGTCATGGATAAGACATCTACAAGATTTTTACCTTTAAATGTGACCGACAAAACTTTTTCTTCAAAACGCGTGCCAGCGCAGGCGGGACAAACGATTTCCATATCGCCTAGAAAGGATAAATCTTCCACGACCGTACCAAGACCTCGACATGTCTCACATCGACCGCCTGGACTGTTAAAACTAAAAGAACCAGGGGTTAATCCGAGGTGTTTTGCAGCCTCTTGCGAGGCGAACAACTTGCGAACGAGGTCCATCACATCAAGGTACGTGGCAATCGTACTACGACTACTTCGCCCAAGAGCGATTTGTGAAACCATCAACACGTCTTCGTGTAATTTTATATTTTGCCCTGGTCCCACAGAACCCGAGGTCGGTCTATCTGATTCTTTAAGATTTCCGAATGTCTCCTGAAGTAGCGGATACAAAGTATGCCTGATAAGACTCGTTTTGCCGCTACCAGACACGCCGCACACGGCTGTCACCTTGCCAATCGGTATCTCTACAGATGCGTTTTTAAGATTGTGAATGCTGGCGTTTTTAAGTTGAATAAACTTCCAACCCTTAGTGCCAGTTTGGGGGCTAGTTGTATCTTTTTGAACTGATGATCGACGTGCCGCAGGCGCGCCTTGATAAACGAGGTAGCCGCCCTCGTGACCGGCTTTGGGTCCTATCTCTATGAAGTAATCAGAATTATTGATTATCGTTTTCTCGTGTTCAACGACAACGACTGTATTGCCTTGTGACTGCAGCTCTCTAATCACCGACAAAAGATTAGAGCTATCTCTTGCGTGTAGTCCTGCCGTTGGCTCATCAAGACAAAACAACGTATCGGTCAGCACACTCCCTAGACATCTGGACATGTTGATGCGCTGCAACTCCCCACCACTCAAGGTCTTAGCGCTACGCTCCATGGACAGATATGAAAGCCCCATCTTTCGAAGGTAGTCAATTCGAGACTGCGCCTCAAGAATGGCCTCCGCGATTCCTTGTCCGGACGAATCGCGACCCTTAATCGCAGAAAGACCCATTGAATCGATAGACTTAAGCCAATCATTAAGATGATTAACATCAAGAGCAGCTACTTCGTTAATGGATTTGCCTGCAACCTGAATTGCGCGCGCACGCTCATTTAATCGCCGACCACCGCACGTTGGGCACGTAATGTACTTTCTAAACCTTGCGGCATGAATACGGTAGTGCGCTTTATACCTCTTTGTATCAAGCCATCGAAAGTAACCGCGAATGCCTCCAAAAATTTTTTTGTCGCCATTCCAAAGCCACTGCTTCTCTTCATCTGAATAATCAGCAAAGGCCTTCTTCTTGACGTCAAACTTTTTACTTTGGGCTGACTTTAACGCATCACGGTAAATGACACGATGCTCACCGAAGTTCCAACACACCACTCCCTCATCGGCCAGCGAAAGAGATGAGTCCGGGATAATCTTCGTTTCATCGAGATCCGTGCTACTTCCAAAGCCCTGGCACGTCTCGCATGCGCCAATTGGATGATTGAATGAAAACAATGCCATGGTCGGCTCTGTGTACTGAATACCGCAGCATTCAAGTCGCCTTGAAAACTCAGTAATTCTGGAATCCTGATCAATCACAGCCGCGCGGCCACGACCCAGGCGCAAGACAAGCGCAGACGCCTCCACCAATCGCCTACCCGCGTCAGCATCGACCGCAATCCGATCAACCACGATCCAAGACGAGGATCTATCCATCTTTTTGATGTCTTCAAGTCGCTTAACCTCGCCATCGGTCCATATCCTTGTAAATCCTTGACCCTGGAGTAGCGCCTTTAATTCCTTATCGGGTAGTCCTTCCCATGAGTCCATGGGAGCTCCCAGCATGATTTTGCGATCCTGAAAATTGGAGAGAATTTTTTGAGCCATCTGATCGGGGTCAGCTTTTTCAACCGCAGCTTTGCATTTGAAGCACACAATCTGACCTGCCTGGGAAAAGATCACCCGCAGAATGTCATGCATTTCAGTGAGAGTTCCGACGGTAGAGCGGTTATTGGCTCCAGATCTTGACTGCTGAACAGCGATGGCCGGAGGAAGATTCTTGATGCCTGAGATTTTTGGTTTGGGCATGGCCTTAAGGTACTGCCGCGCAAAGCTACTAAGACTTTCGACGTAACGGCGGTAAGCCTCAGCATACAAGGTGTCAAAAACCAACGAGCTTTTCCCGCTACCGGAAACGCCTGTAACAGCCGTCAGTTTATTTAGCGGAATTCTAATATCCAAGGTCTTGAGATTGTTGGTCTGGACCCCGGATATCTCTATAGCCTTGTTTTCCAATGAAGCTCCGCTATCCAAATTATGACCCACTCTTGAGTGGCCCGTAGAACATGCCTTATAATTGGAAGTAGGGCTTTTAACTGACCCAACAAACCAAGCCCCAAACTATACTGTTTTGGAGCAAAAAGGTACACGATGAAGAAGTTTATAATTGTTTTGACATGCCTTGTAACGGTTATATTTGCTGGGTCATTTTTGTTATCTCGAGGCCTCAAAAAAACCAAAATTATCGGAGCCTCCAGCGTTGCCGCCACCCATAAGCAAACTAACGACTCTGCTGATGCCGCTAAACCGGTTTTCTATGAGTCAGTGGGGGCTTCACCGAAGCCCAGCTTCCAGAATCGAATAAAACAGGCTAGCCGATTCACAATCGAACTCGCCAATTTCACGGAGCGCGAAGATGCCGAAACCCTTCTTTTGCAACTGAAGGCTCGCGGTATCGAGGGGTTCTATACGCCGATGCGGCGAGGAGGCCAGGTCATCTATAGAGTCAGGCTCGGAATGTTTACAAACCCAGACGATGCCCAGAAAGTTCTAGCCAAAGTGAACTCCGCGGCCAAGGTTAACGGCGTCGTTGCAAAACTTCGCTAATCCTCACAAATCTAGTTTCTATCGCCCGGGGTCTGTAAACCTCTCGGAGGCACCAACCTCGTCGTTCGGACTAGAGCCTGGAAGCTCTACGACGTCGATTAAGGCATCTCCATCAAAGTCATAGGCCCACGAGACCGGAGCACCCGCTTGGTCTACGACTTCGAGCATGTCAAATTGACCATCGCGATCAAAGTCCCAGCCTCGGAAAGACTCTTTAGTTTTATCCCCGTTTGAGTAGGTCCAATTAACACCGACGTCCATGCGATCCGGGAGCGGTGGCCTCTGTTCGATACGCTGCCCCTCGCGTAGCACGTAGAAAGCTGGACCAGCCTTTGGTTTACTACTAGTCAAAGTCGCCTTAAGCGTCGAGCAAGAGGAAAGCCCCGCTATCGCTGCGAGATTAAGCATGAAAAGACGTGAGAGCAGTAAAATGTGCCGCAAAGATCACCCCATCCAAACTAAAATAACGGTAAAAACATCAAGAATCCTAGCCCAGATGGCAAGTTTTCGGTTGCAGCAAGCCAAAGCTTTAAGCACAATGGGGGCCTTCACGCCTAGATGACGGAGACTTTCTTGCAAGACCCTAAATTTATTAGAAATTTTTGCATCGTGGCACACATTGATCACGGTAAGTCAACGCTCGCTGACCGCCTCATCGAATATACCGGCACTCTCACTAATCGGGAAATGAAGGATCAAGTTCTCGACTCGATGGATCTTGAGCGAGAACGCGGCATTACGATTAAGGCGCAAACCTGCTGCATGCGCTACAAAGCAAAAGATGGAAACACCTATCAGTTAAATCTCATCGACACGCCAGGCCACGTGGATTTCTCATACGAAGTATCTCGTAGCTTATCAGCGTGTGAAGGCGCCCTTGTTATTGTTGATGCCAGTCAAGGCGTAGAAGCCCAAACGGTTGCAAACGTGCAACTTGCCATGCGCAGTAATCTCGCGCTTATCCCTGTGATCAATAAAATCGATCTTCCCTCCGCTGACCCTGATCGGGTCGCGCAGGAGATTGAAGATGAGCTTGCCATTGATGCATTAGAAGCGGTCAAGTGCTCTGCAAAAGCTGGCATCGGCATTCAAGATGTCCTTGAAGCCGTTGTAAAACGAGTTCCTCCCCCATCTGATAATAATACGGAAAAACTCCGAGCTTTGATTTTTGACAGCTGGTTTGACCCTTATCTTGGCGCTGTATCGTTGATTCGAGTCAAAGACGGTATCATTAAAAAAGGCCAGCGCATGCAAATGATGTCGACTGGCAAAAATTACGAAGTGCTTAAAATCGGTAAACTGATGCCAAAAGGCGTCGAAGTGGACCAACTATCCTGCGGAGAAGTGGGGTTTGTTGCGGGTTCCATCAAAGCCGTTGCCGACACTCGGGTGGGAGACACCATCACTGATGCGGTTAAGCCTGCATCCGGGCCGCTCTCTGGATTCCAGCCTGCAAAGCAGATGGTTTTTGGTGGAATATTCCCCGTTGAGTCCAGTGACTATCCAGTCCTGAAGGACAGCCTTGAAAAGTTAACTTTGAATGATTCAAGCCTCGTCTATGAAGTTGAAAGTTCAAACGCGCTGGGCTTTGGGTTCCGAGTCGGTTTCTTGGGACTTTTACACATGGATATCGTTCAGGAGCGACTGGAACGAGAGTACAACCTGGATCTTATTTTCACGGCCCCCACTGTAGTCTACAAGGTTCACACACTAGAAGGAAAATTGCTGGAGATTGAAAACCCCGCAAAACTCCCCGACCCCACCAAGATCGCCAAATTTGAAGAACCGTACGTAACTATGACTGTGCACACGCCTGAGGAATATCTGGGCGTATTGCTTAAACTCTTGCAAGAGCGCCGCGGCAATCAAATTGCCATGGAGTATACGACTTCAAAAAGAGTCAGGCTCACCTACGAAATCCCAATGAACGAAATGATTTTCGACTTCCACGACAAGCTTAAATCCATGTCTCGAGGCTATGCTTCCATGGACTATGAGCTGCTCGATTACCGCGAAGGTGATCTCGTGAAACTGGACATCTTAGTGAACGCCGAGCCCGTGGATGCTTTGTCTTGTATTGTTCACCGCAGCTATGCAGCAAACCGCGGACGTCAACTCTGCGAAAAACTAAAAGAACTTCTGCCCCGTCAGATGTTCCAGATCGCCATCCAAGCAGCCATTGGCAGCAAGGTTGTAGCTCGTGAGACGATCTCTGCCTTGCGTAAAGACGTAACTGCCAAGTGTTACGGCGGTGATATCTCTCGTAAGAGAAAGCTTCTTGAGAAGCAAAAAGAAGGCAAAAAACGCATGAAGCAGATTGGCTCTGTCGAGATCCCGCAGTCTGCGTTTACGGCTATTCTCAAGCTTGACAGCTAGTCTAAAACCTCACGGTTTCGCCAGCTGGGTCTGATTGACCGTCACCAACAGCTAGTTTATCGACCTTTTCATAAACTTGCGCCAATCGTGACTCTTCCCTCACGGCGACATTTCTGACGGCTAGAAAACTGGGATAATAATTGCGGGCCGCAAAACCAAACATGCTGGTTTTATGTTCACTTCTGATTTTCATGTAATCACCGCCATATTTTTGGATGGCTCGCATCACGCCGTTTACGCCGTAGTTGTAAGCGGTGATCGCTAGTTCCCAAGATCTGGTCCTCAAGAAAATTCCGGCTAGGTGATCGGTTGCCGCATCAGTGGATAACTTCGGATCCACACGCCAATCTTTTTTCCTTCGTACGACAAGCCCCTCTGCGCGGGCCGTGTGGGGCATGAATTGCCAAAGACCCTTAGCGCCTGCTTTACTCGTCGCGAATCGGTCAAACCCACTCTCAAGATGCGGCAGATAAGCCAAATCTTCAGGTAGCCCTTTTTCCCTAAGGGAGCGCTTGATCATGTGCACGTACTGGCGACTCCGATTAAGACTCTTTTGAAACTCGACGCCGCGCTGACAGCGCACTTGCTCCTGAGCGTCAGCAAAAAAAGCGCGACTTCGTCTTTCCGCAGGGACGGCCTTAAATATTTTGCGCTCAAAATCGCTAGTGGGTCGCCCAGTCCGGGCAATATTTCCCAAGGCAGAACGAATTTTTTTGATGTGTTGCTTTAAAAGCTTACTACCGCTCGCTCGCTGAACCCGCGGAACCCTTGCCACGTAGTAGATAACGTCCAAGTCCCATTCATCGTGAAAGACGCACTCATCCGGGTCATACTCTGAGAAAATACGCTCCCAGAACTGCACGTCTTTTTCTAAACCATCGGGAATTCTTAGCGTCGACCCATTCTGGCCCGATGACTGCGCCCATCCAACGCGGGGGATTGCCATCATTAGCATTATCATTACTAATAGAACGCGCATATCCATTCCCAAATTTTAATAAATATATTTCTTACCCTTTATTGTCCCAATTTCTGAGAGAAACCGAAAGTACTGGAAATGGTGGATATTTTTTAAACACGCCGTGTCAGAACCGATATTATCTTAAATTACAGCCTCTTTGAGCTCCTAGCGACGGCTCAATCGGCACAATTAATCTTGATTTTCCATGCCTACCGTACAAATATCAGCCCTGAAAATTACCAATCTGTAAAACAAGAGGTCTCTATGGGCATGTCTCGACACGTTTTCATCTTTATTGGGTGGCTGCTAATTATGGCCTGCCCGGTGGCCATGTCTCAGGAAATACCCCCAGGACACTCGCATCAAGGACCTGCATTTGACGAGGGGCCAAGGGAGTTCGCCTCATTAGAGCAAGGAATGCCGTCCATTCAATTCGAAACGCCAAACTGCACGCCCGAGGCTAACGCGTTCATTCGCCAGGGTATCGGGCAGCTACATGGGTTTTTGAATTTTGAATCTGAGAGATCATTTCGGCAAGCCGCCTACCTCGACAAGGACTGTACCCTCGCTTACTGGGGCATGGCGATGTCTAGTGCAGTTTGGGTTGGTGACAACAACCGCGCATCTAAATTTGCAGAACATGCAAGGCAGCGATTAACTGCCAACAGCAGCAAACGAGAGGAACTCTACGTAGAGTCTGTCGAGGCACTGGCTGCAGGCCAGATTGAGCGACATCTATCCTTACTGGAGAGAATTTTTAGAGATCATCCTGAAGATCTCGAAGCGAAGGCTTTTTACGTTGTGAATAGCTGGATTCACCGCATTTATCGCCCCGGCCTCACTGAATCCCCCGAGGTAAGCGTAACGTCTGAAACACTATTTCGACTCGCTAAGGAGATTTTAGCAGTTAACCCTAACCACCCGACTCACCACTACGTGATCCACATGTGGGACACCGACCAAAATTACTCGAAAGCCCTGGACTCAGCTGATCAAAGTGGATTTTCCGGGCCCGCTATTGCTCATCTTTGGCATATGGCAGGTCACATCTACTCGAGGGCTCGTCTACTGTTTGAGACTTGGTGGTCTCAGGAAGCGTCCGCACGAATTGATCACACATACATGCAAAAATCCCGCATATTTCCATACTGGCTTCATAACCACGCTCATAATAATGAATGGCTATCGAGAACTCTCATGTCCATGGGCAACTTTGAGAAGGCCAAGGCTTATGCGTTCAACATGCTAGCACAGCCACGTCACCCAAAACTTAACCGAGTTGACCAGTATCAGCATGTGCAAAACGGCGTCTTGCGGAGCTCCGAAGTATTAGAGCGAGGCGAATATTGGTCGGATGCCGGTATACTCGCAAACTCACCATTTATGGTGTGCGAAGAGTTCACGGCACACAAAGATTCTTTGGAAGCATGTAAACGCCTAAAAGTCCTGACGGCTGTCATGACGAACAAGCTTGATGACAAGCACCTAAATGAACTTTCCGAACCGTTGGCCACCGAGGCCAGGGCTCTTTCTGATATTGTCCATCAAACAAATCCGCAAGCAGCGTTTGCTCGCCTTCGATCCCTACAACACCTTCAATCAGGCTGGGGACTAAGTCGTCTAGTACGGTATGGAATGATGGCGGGAGCAAACGACGAGGCTGCAGAGTTAGCCGTGAAACTTGCGAACAATGACTCCACAAATAACGTGCCATTTAAGCTTCTAGCAGCGGCTGCCAACGCTGAAGCCAACGAAATCGAAAAAGCCAAAACGTATTTGGACGCTCTTTTGCCAGTTAGCCAAGAAATCGATGATACATCACCCTTTAACCGCGAGTTGATTTCAATTCTTCGGCAAAGCAATCTGCTTCCCCAGGGGAACTGGCGTCTAAAGTTCAACAAATGGAGACCCATTCACGCAAAACGTCCGGACCACTCAAAGATGGGGCCACTCTTATGGCAGACGATCAAGGCTCCAAATTTCGAGTGGACAAACTCTGATGGTACGCGTCACTCACTTAGCCGAACAGCCGGCGATAAACCGGCTATTGTTGCCTTTATGCTGGGTAACTGCCCCCGTTGCGACGAGCAGTTTGCACTTTTGGACGAGCGTCGAGAGGAACTCAACCGTCAAGGTATTGAGCTGATTGCCATCGCATCGACCGACGCAAACATACCAGCATTCAAACAAATGTGGTCTTACGACGAGTTTGAAAGCCTTCCTATCCATGGTCTTTTTATCTTAAACAAGACCAGAGATGTCGTTTGGCAGGATATTAGTGCGACAGCGTTTCTCGATATCGATTTTCTGATGAAAGAGCTGCCGAGAGTTTTATCACCAATACAATCAGATATGTTAACTGGACAGATAAAGACTGGTCGACGTCAAAAGTAAGACTAAAAAGCCCCCGTCTCGTTATTTAGACGGGGGCTTTTTGCTTACGTCACCTACAAGCACTCACTTTGTTAGTCCCCCTGACCTTGCACATGGCCTTCCATTAAACGAAGCCAAAACCTGGTCTCCATCTGAATGAGAGTTTTAGGATAATCTTCACCCCTCTCAAGGTCGCGCAAGATCTGAATGAGTTCGGGCTTGAATGCGTCATAGATTTTAGAACTCATATCAATCGCAACGTTTCCTCGGCCGCGCATTTTGGCCGGAGAAAAATCAAACTGAATATCATGCATATCGACAATCCCCATGACAGGAAAGTCTGGAATTACGAGAGCAACACCATCAACCGTCCTGTTGAGCTGGACCTGTGACACTCCTGTCAAATATCTGTCGACCTCTGCAAGCTGTGAACCAAGTGAATCAACCGCCATTTCACCACTCACTGCACTTGCTGCCTTCTGTAGCTCACTGCGGTAAGCCAAAATAGCAGATTTAGCACTATCAATATGATCTCTTAAGATTGAAAAAAGCTCGTCAAATGAAGCCACATTACTCAAGCGCGGCAAGATATTACAATCCTCGGCCAATGAAATCCGCAAAACTCCCCAAGCTCGATTTTTCGCCTCACAGACTCGACTTTTTTGCGCATGATGACGGATAAAGGCTAGCGTATCTGTGGCAACATCAACCTCATAGGAAAGTTTTAGCTTGTTAGTATTGACCTCGCTGCCGTACTCCAAGGTCAAACCAATATTTGATGTAAATGTCTCGTCTGACCATGGCTCCTTGCCGACAACCTGCATATCAACTGCGTATCGATCCTGATCGATATTAGTTCCTGACCCATCGATCAAGTAAGTGAAGCGTGAAAAGATGTTACTTTTCGCCACAACTGGCGTCATGGCCTCACTAATTGCGGTATTAATTCGTTCGAAATCAAATTCACTTAACATCTGCGGATCTGCTCGGAGTGCCGCGGATATTCCGGCTGCCGCGAGCGTCATTGTTATGATTTTTGCTTTCATATTATCTCCTTCGTTAATAGTAAGGCCCGATTTTGGGCATGTGCGAGCCAGCGTTTGCAAAAATCAATCCATGACAAAGCAAAAGCCGCCTAACCAGAAGCTAGACGGCTCGAAGGCCTTTAACTTTTCACGGCGTAACAATGCGCAAAATTTGTGGTAGCGCTAAATGTTACTTCATGACATGAAACGGAACAATTTTCGGGATATTCGACAAGTTTATTCTAAATAACCCTGGAAGATAAAATCGCTTTGATCCTTGAACGTTGCCACTAACTCTCCTAGCGGAAAAGTTGATGACGGTTGGGCCATATACTCTGAGAAAGCGCCAACACACGTCATATATCCCGTTTCCTGCGTTAACTGAGCATCTTTATAAAGTCTAATTGCCGTAAGGTCCGTGTGATTGGGATTTTGACGATCCCAACCACTGGCAAACAATATGGTCTTCGGTGGTAGCGGAGCTGTCCCACTATTGAATAGCTGACATGTCGGTACTCGACTTCCATTTTCGCCTGGAATCTCTTTATACAAGTCAACGAAATCATCGGCCTCGCGTAAGGCTTTGCCCTCTCGCACAACAACGGCTTTGCCATTTTTTAATCCATTTCTTACGCCAAGTTTTATCGCACCTCGGCCCGCAAGTTCAAAAATGGACACCATAAATGGCGGCATCACTGCCCTCGCATCACCCACTCCTAAAAAACACTGATTCATCCTGGTTGCGAATAATGCGGCTTGTTCACTGAGCTTGACTTGCTCTCGAAGCTCCTGTGGAACGCGCCGCTGCATGGGAAGCCACGCAAGATTGCGTCGCTCTTGCAAGGCTTTTAGAAGTTCATCCACGGCTGCCTGACGCTGTTCGGGTGATATTAAGAGTCCCGCACCCTCGTAGCCGTCTTTCATGACGTCTAATTTCTGGAAGTAAGCTGAGAATTGTCTGACTGGTATTTTGACGGTATTCTGTGAGCAGCTTGTTCTGTCGTAAGGCGCACTAGACCACGAACAGTAACCTCGATAAACAAAATCTTGATCAGCCCAGAACGCAAATTTAATCGGAGGAAGATTCTCTTTATCGATCAGTGTCGCATCATTTAAAGACGAGCTATTTTTTATCGGGGTCTTACATGCGGACGTATATAACGACGCTACGACAAATAAAGTTAGAATAAAGTTCATACATCCCCCTAAAAATGTTGCTCTCATAGTCTAGTGCTTTCAGCCGTAGATGTCAGTAGTGGCAACAATAGCTCTGCTGCCAAAAATCCGGTAAAGTGAAAAGCAAACCAGAGCTCCACTAGGAGAGAAAAGCCCATGAAATCATACGTATTGCTCTTGATTTTTTCTGCCCTTGGTCTTTTTGCATCATGCAAAACAGTTGATAAAGCAAAATTAAACGAGGCCGCTATCGTGGACTCCAACAAAGATAATATAGCCGTCCTTTTAGTGCACGGTTGGGGCAATACGCCACGTAGGCCTCACTTTATTTGGCGACTTAAGATTAAACCCTACACAGACCTGACGCGGCTGCGCGAAAGTTTCAAATCGGCTGGTTATAACAATATTCACTCCTTAAACTACGACGACGAGACGAGCACAAACGACATGTCAAAGGCGGTAGCTGAGCAGATTCAAGCTATTATTGCCAAGGCCAATAACCCACAATTAAAAATCGATGTGATCGCACACTCGCTTGGACAGTTTGTTTCACTGAAAGCCATCCTTGAAAATCCGATCTCCCCAGGATCATCTGAACCCATATCCAGTCGCGTACGACTATTTGTGGGACTCGCCGGCGCCGTCAGGGGTCAAGACGTCATTCGTCCTTGCCGGATTTTCCCGAATCAATGCGGCGGAGCAGAAATGCTTTCGCCTTTTTACCGGGACTCAGACAGCGGGGCACAAGAGATCAAAAAACTATTTACGCAGCATTTTGAGGCCATCGATGGACTCAAGAAATGCTCTCTGTTTGCTCGCGGCGACGAGATTGTCGATTCCCCATATAACTCGGGTAGTTTCACCGGGCTTGGCTTTAAACCTGAAAACATCAAGGATATCGAGATCCCTTACGATGGGGACAGGTTCCACAAAGAGGTTAAGGATAACCCCTCAATAGTTGGGCGGGTCTTTTCCGACTGCCATAATTTAGTCCGATAAATGGCCCTAGGACTTTAAACTATTCTCCAATAGTTTCATGCCCTTTTCTTATAAAAACTCAATGATTATAATAATATAAAAATACTTTAAAATATTAAAACTTCTTAGTTGATTTTAACGCCCAAGGTGACTTAATGTACCTCCTTGGACAGCCCTGCTGTCAGTTGGTCCATGATCCCCGTTGAAGCTGATGATATTGCGAGGACGTTGCTATGCGGCATGAGATTTTTTCCAAATTTAAAAAGCCTCTTCTATTCCTCGCCTTGTCGGCGGCGGCGATGGCTGCAGTTAATTGCAGTTCTCCTGAGAATATTCCCATACTCAGACAACCGGATAAATCTGATCCACATTCAGATGATCCGCAGGTCAATGATTCACTGGAGACAGAGGACTATCTCGTTGACGACACTCCGCTCAATACAGGCACTCTGCTAATGACCGATCCCACGCCGCAGCAGCTTGTGTGTCGTCGTATGCCTGGCTCAAACCTTGTTGGAGAGTTGAGCTATTTGTCGCAAGGCAAATCGGTAAGAGTCGGAAACTTTTCACTAAACGGCAACATCGGAGCCTGCGAGATGGCGCGTCGGGCTGCACGTAAGGGCATCACCTGCGTTGAAGGTGGTGGTGGTTACAACGCTATCAAGTTATCGGATAAATCAACTGTAAAATCGTTTTCAAGCAAATTTGCGGACTGTCTAACGTTTACTCAAAATCAAGATCTGAGCGTGCGTAGTTCATCATCTCGTTTACAGTTTATCGATAATCGGGAACTAGCCGCCTATTTAAAACATCTTCCAAATATTGCCGATTCACAAATCAATCAGATCATACATTCCAAAGACACAATCTGGTATGACGAAGACTCCATGGTTTTCGTCTATCAGGACTCTTTCGGTAATCCCACCGGACCAGAAGGCCTTCGAGCCAACCGTGTGGCATATGACGTTGGTTCAACAGCATCTGAGCCAGATATCAGAGCTTTAACTGAGTACTTTGAGCTCCAAACCTTTAAGTATCCTTTCTCGATAACCGCGGGTCGAACTGATCGCGGAAACTCCGAGGCTATTTACTTCTGGCAACCGCCACGCGATGCGACAGGGAAATTCGTGCCAGTTGTTTGGTGGAAAAATGGTTCGCACTGGCACTGGGTATTTCCAGTAGGCACTGTGTTTGGTGAATTACTGCTAGTTCGTGATGGATCAACCTCGTCTGAGTGGTATACCCACGAGTTAAGAACGAGAGTTCGCGAGATCGACCATTGGCGAACAGATATATTCCGTCCATTCCCACGCGCAGTGGATCTATCGCGAGCGATCAAAAAATATCGCACAAACTGGGAAAGTACGGATCTGAAACAGCTTGTCATGCATCTTGAAGATAACTCAAATCTAATTCCGGGACGTCTCGACAGTAAGTCCTACGAAAAAGCCGTACCAAGTATCAATGGCTATTACGACAAGCTACCCGCTACGAAAGATCGTGCACTAATTCGAACCCTACTGAAGAAAACCACGTTTAAGTCCGCAATGAATGCGGAGTGGAAAAGGTCTGGAGATAAAGTTAGCTTTGCTCCATCCACAGAAGCGAGCTTTCACATAGTCCCCAAAAAGTATATTGCGGGGCTATTGGAAAACACCGAGAAGTCTTGTGCTAGATGCCACACGCATACTGGACAACCTCTAGGACAGCTTGATAGTCGCGCGGTCCTCTATGGAGAAATTTGGGGTGAGGACCAAATATTCACCTGGCATCCATTCAAACCTGTATCTGAAATTTACACGGTTTCTGATGGAAGCCGCATAGCCAACCCGAAGTTGGTTGAGGCTGGTCTCTTACTACAAAAAAAGCCCGCGATAAACGACCCGGTCTACAGAGAATTACAAAAGTCCTACCAACCAATCTACAAGTAGTCAAAGAGCCCCAGTTCGGGGCTCTTTTTTTAACCTGTCAAAACATCATTCAATGTCTAATGGTTGGCCGCCCAGAGCTCAGTAAATCCGGGCTCTTAGCCCTGGTATAACCCTTGCTCCCATAGCTTAGTTACTCAGAGTCCACGACGACCTAATTCAGCTGGAGCTCGCTTTGGTGAAACCACGCAAGATTCTAATCGCTATGGTTATAGTAGGTTTTGCCAGCTGCAAAACGTCGACGATCAATCAAAGCTCTACCAAGGAATTCGGTGAACTTAGCTCGGACATGATCGATGACTCGCCCATTAATCCTGAGTATCTCCTGATACCAGACTTGACCCCTGACAAACTCATCTGTCGTAGGCCTTTTTCATCCCAACTCACTGGCAATATGACCTATCGATCGGCTAAGGGCGAAGTACCCGTGGCGACCTTCACCTCGGGCCAAGTCGGCTCTTGCGAGATGGCTCGCCGTGCGGCCCGCAAGGGAATTGTCTGCGTCGAGACCTCGGGCGGCTACAAGGCGATCAACCTTGATACTCGGGCCACGGTGAAATCTTTTAATAGACCAATCAGCAACTGTTTGAATTACACATTTAACCAAGGCACTGAAGTGGCAGAGGACGATTTACAGCTCATCGATCCAAGTCATCTCGGCGCATACCTAAAAAACATGCCAAAAGTTTCTGACTCACAAATTAACGATGCTTTGGAAGGCCCTGACACAATTTGGTATGACGAGAACTCTATGGTATTCACGTACCAGGATTCCTTCGGCAATCCAACAGGTCCTGAGGGCCTGAGAGCCAACCGAGTTGGATACGATGTAGGATCAACCACCAATATCCCTGACATCAGAGCATTGACGGAATATTTTGAGCTTCAAGCGTTCAAGTATCCTTTTGCGATCACAGCAGGGCGCCTTGATCGCGGCAACGCCCAAGCAATATACTTCTGGCGTCCACCGCGTGACGCTCAAGGCAATAAGATACCGGTGGCTTGGTGGAAAAATGGCTCCCACTGGCACTGGGTATTCCCTGTGGGTACCGTTTTCGGGGAGGTCCTCTTAGTTCGCGATGGCAGTACTACATCCGAATGGTACACCCACGAAATCAGAACCCGCGTTCGTGAGCTTAACCGATGGCGTACTGATATATTTAGGCCTTTTACAACTGCACGTGACTTTGCAACAACCATCAAACGACTCCGTAGCAATTGGGCTCAGACGGATCTTGCCCAACTTGTTGCCCATCTTGAAAATCCAAACACGTTGACTCCGGGTCGTCTCGACAGTGGCTCCTATGAAAGAGCGGTCGCTAGTATCGACGGATACTACGATGTCTTACCTGCCACGAGCGACCACGCGCTTATACGTACTGTTCTCTCAAAAATTCGGTTCAAGTCCGCAATGCATACTGAGTGGAAAAGAAATGGAGATAAGGTCAGCTATGCGCCTGCGACCAAAGCAAACTTTCATATTGTTCCTCACGACTTCATCGCAGGCCTTCTGCAAAACGATGAGAAATCCTGTATTCGATGCCACGACCAGACTGGTCGCCCCATTGGCCAGCTTGATCGAAGAGCTACGTTGTATGGAGAAATCTGGGGTGAAGACGAGATTTTCACGTGGCACCCATTCAAGGTTTATGAGGACATTTATACCGTATCGGATGGCAGTCGAGTCGCTAATCCAAGGCTAGTCAAAGCTGGGCTACTTATTCAGAAAAAACCATCGAATAAAGATCCCATTTATAGAGAGCTCCCGAGACCTTACACGCCCTACTACAAGTAGTTCAAGTTTTAGATCACTTTAACCATATTCAGGAGTCCCGCTCATGACAAGATCCATCCAAGTCGCAGCCCTAGCATCAATCGCACTCGCTGCGTCCTGCGTTAAACCCTTCGGCGGGGAAAACTCCTCGAGCAGCTTCAAGGATGACCAGCCAGCGACAGCATCAACCGAAAACGATGCAACTAACGCAACTAAAGAAGGATACTCGACTTTTGCATACTATGAAGGAATCCGAGCCGACGGCAAACGAAGCCCATCACGAAATGATGGCACCGGTCTCAAGATGCCGTGCATTACAAAAGAGGTTATCGCAGCAGGGCAAGAGGTCTCATACGACTTCTGGCATGGCCACAGTGGTGAATTGCACCGCTTCACCTTAAAAGTCGAGGACCTAGAACAGCTCAAGCAAGAGACGTCTATTGAGGTGTTTACCGCCATTGTTGATGGTCATAAGCACGCAGTAAAAGTCGACACAAAAAAACCTTGTAAAACTAAGTAAGGGACTCATAAATCCAAGCTTTGAGCCATTTGCAACCGCCCAAAAAACGACTATCATACCCTCTAATCGAGAACTCAACGATTAGAGGGTAAATTTATGATGACGCTAGATTGGTCGCCGCGGTCAATCGCCGAGTGGAGACACATGCTGCTTGCTGCACCTCGAAGCAACTGGATGCAGACACTTACCCTTGCCAAGGCCCTAAAAGACATCTTCAAAAAACACACCCGAATTGGCGCTATCCGACTTGATGGCAAAATCATCGGAATGGTAGCCATCCAGGAAGTCAGCATCGGCCCTTTCAAAATGGTGGAACTTTACCGCGGCCCTATTTGGTTTTACGAGTCACCTACTCCGTCATGGCTTGACGAATTTGCAAAGATTTTCGCGGCAGAGTACCCACGGGGCTGGCTGCAGAGACGACGCTGGCTACCTGAATGGCCAGATTCGGACGCCTCACGAGCAACACTCAAACGTAACGGGTTCAAAGCCGGCAAGAATTTCTACGAGACTATTTGGCTGGATCTTACCCTTCCAGAGGAAGACTTGATGGCATCACTAAAGAAAAGCTGGAGGTCCGATCTGAAAAAGGGCGCCAGCGCCAATATTGATGTCAGAATCGACCGGGAGGGCTCATCAATCGAGATGTTCATGGACTATCACGAGAAGGAAAGGTTCCGGAAAAAATATCGGACCAGAGGCCCAGAACTTCTAAAAAACGAACTTCGCAACGCTTCAATGCTAAAGGAATTGTTGATCCTCTGGGCCGTTGATGGCAACGAGCCGGTTGCAGCCATCGCAGTCGTCATGCACGGCAATAGCGCCACATACCGAGCAGGTTGGTCTCTGGGTAAGGGGCGAGAGCTTCACGCCCACAACGTGCTACTTTGGGACGCGGTCACCATGCTCAAAAAAAGCAATTACCGGGCCCTTGATCTCGGCGGTACAACTCCCACATCTGGATCGGCAGGATACATCAAGTTCAAACAAGGCATGGGCGGTGAGGCGTTCAGAACCATTGGAGTATCGAAATAGCCCATCAGAATGCTCCGCAAAACAAAAAGCCCGAGAGAATTTCTTCTCTGGGGCTTTCCGATTTCTGTTGATTGTAAATCAAAACCCCCGAGGAATTTCTTCCTCGGGGGTTCGATTTAATAGGCTGCATCGTGCTACTCTCCCACACTTAAAAGCACAGGACCGTCAACCTCTAGTAAAAACAGGATCTTCTGAAATTTTCTTCGCGCGCTTTGAATTAGAACTGCAGTCTTGGTCTGCGGAATCGCATTTACCTAGATAAAGTTTACTTCCGTCTAGCTTATAAATAGTGAAAATCTTCTCAAACCATTTTCGAATTGATTCATCATTCACACAGCCGGCCTGAGTCAAGGTCTTCGGGACATCTTTCTCCAGACCACCGCCACAAAAGGCATTCGTTTGATTGTAAAGGGTCACATAACGATCAGACTTTACGGTGACTAAAGCACTGGAGGTGGCAATATCAAGCTCCCTGGCACCTGTTGGCTCCGAGACCAAACCAGCAACTAACGCATCCATCCGCCTTTCAATTACAAGTGCCTCATTGCTGCAGGTTGTGTCGTCATAGGAGCGAATCGTATTAATCCATCCGCCAGATGAGATCTCATAAAAAATACGACCTGAAACCGAATTAGGAACACCGAACGGGTCTGTCCCAACATAGCAGCCATTCGACCAGGCTCCATCCAGCTCCGACGCAGATGAATTCGCGTCAGTATTGCCGCAACCACTGAAAGCCATAAGAAAAATAATTATTTGTAACCTGTAAAAAATCACTACGACCCCCCGTCAGTAAAGAACTTACGCAGAAAAATTAGCAATGACCGTATTATATTATTTTAAGCAAAAACCCCCGAGGAATTTCTTCCTCGGGGGTTCGATTTAATAGGCTGCATCGTGCTACTCTCCCACACTTAAAAGTGCAGTACCATCACCGCTGACGAGCTTGACTTCCGTGTTCGGGATGGGAAC
>Ga0315900_10000370_pt1 | contig 80298 bp, 62 predicted proteins | sample LakEriMetagenome_FD_203521 | JGI IMG/M metagenome (GOLD analysis project Ga0315900, IMG submission 203521) | Freshwater fungal communities from buoy surface, Lake Erie, Ohio, United States - Buoy 12 MA114 | ecosystem: Environmental > Aquatic > Freshwater > Lake > Lake biofilm | place: USA: Lake... | reverse complement strand
TAGATAGCATTGACTCTTCGCGTCGATCTTCCATGTCGCATTTCCTTTGCATTACTTGGCTTTGAACACCTGTATGCTAGGAAATGCGACTTTTTCATTGATAGCCCGATTTGACGGTATTGGGCGCAAGCCCTCCGGTGAGGATAAATTATTTCGCAATTCATGAGTCAAGATGAAGGGAATAGGCGGGATTTTGATCCTTACCGGACGGCTCGCGCCGTACCGCTTTTAATCGCGTGTGGAGCCTCCAGTAGCCACTGTAATTCCTGAAGGGCCAAAAATCTTTCTTTTAAATGATGGATTCCGCATTCTGGGGGTGATAGATTGGGGATTATCCATCGGTGGCATAGGTGTCACCCACCGGGATGAAGTCTAGTCGCAAGCCTCAGCGATCCGATGGGGCGGGCGCTTGGTATATTCTGGAAAAGCACAATTCCACATAACCTAGAAACCCGAAATTCAATATATCCTGGCTAGTCCCAAGCGGTAGGCACGAAGCTAAGATCAGGATTTCAAAGAGTTTAGCGTCCCTGGACGTTTGCCGCCTTTTGTGTTTATAGTAAATTGTGGTTTTGCTGGGTTATGGTAAACTACGTATAATCATTGTTCGTCGAAAGGCAACTGCGATCAAACAATGAATGAAGACATCGCAAAACTGGCGATCGAACTCGAGGCTGATGATCCGGCCGAACGGTCGAGAGCGGCAACTTTTGCTGGAAATCATGGTGTTGATGCAACCATTCTACTTCCGCGACTTTTGGAGATGGTTTGCGGCAACCTAGTTCTCGAATCTGCCGCGAATCGGTGCGGAGAGTATGTGTCGCTCGGACGTATTCTCCGCGCAATACAAGAATTGAAAAATCAGCAACTCGCAACTGATGAGATGATCCAACTTTCGGACCATTGTACTTCAACAGTCGCATCTCTTTTGGAAACTGCCTCCGGAGCTAGAGCCTCGCTCCTGATTCATATTCTTGCTTTATCAGGCCCCCAGGCAAAACATGCCGCGTCCATAGTCTCAAGAGTTGCAATTCGATTAGAGGATCAGCGAATCAACCATCGAGCTTATCAGTTTGCATGTTCGGTTTGCCCAGAGTTCGCATTGACTCCTCCTTGGTGTGATTTCGCACCCGACACCCCTGAGGAAAGAACCAAATGGGGAGCGTTGTGATATACTTGCAAAGAACGACGAACAAAAAATTGCAGCTAAGTGCTCGGCCGGTCGTTTTGACTTGCGTTAAGTCTCCTGCTCGCACTAGCTGAATTTAGGCGTTCGTTGCGGTAGAATGGTGACATGGATACCGTATACATAGAAACGTCGATTGTTAGTCACGCCACTGCTTGGCCGAGCAAAAATCCCGCGATCGCGGCCTTGCAGGATCAGGCAAAGCAATGGCTCGAATTCGAGGCTCCAAAATTCCGCCTGGTTACCTCTCAGTTCGTGATCGACGAGGCGTCGCGTGGTGATCCTGACGCTGCCAAGCGTCGGCTGGCAGCTCTGGAAAACGTCGGGCTTTTATTACCCGACCCGGAAGTGGAATCACTCGCCGATAAAATCGTAACTGGCTGCATGATGCCGCAAAAGGCTCGATTGGACGCGTTGCATGTTGCCTCTGCCGTGCTTGCAGGGGTAGAATACCTTTTGACGCAAAATTGTCGCCACATCGCGAACGCAACCGAGCTTCCTCGACTCTATCGTTTACTGGAAGATCTGCAACTGCCACGAATTTTGGTCTGCACACCTATTCAGTTTTTGGGAGACCCTGACAATGACATCTAATCCAATTTTGGACGAGATTCACGCTACACGCGAAAAGCTGCTGGCCGAACACGGTGGTGATCTGCATGCATATGTTGAGGCGGCCCGGAAGCGTGCCCTTGAATCGGGGCGGCCTATCTACCAACCGAAGCAACGAACAAAGCATTGCATCGAAGTCGCCGATCAGCCGCTTCCTGATGGTGGTTCTACCCCGGCGACTCGATGAATGCAGTCGTTATGCGTTAAGGGCGCTGACCCTTTTTAAATGACCGATCGCATTGAGCGGACACACGTGTCTGCATTGACTGATTCAGAACTGTTGATTCTAGACATGGCAGCAACGTGTGGTGGCTGCCGTCGGATGTATCATCCGGACGTGTTTGCAGAACAGTTCAATTACCCGTCCCACAATCTCACTCTCGAACATGTTACGCGGGTGCTAGACTATTTCGAACAGGACGGCCTTATTACTGGGGTGGAATTCGTTGATCGATGGGGCCGCCCTGACAAAGAAGTTCTCGCAACAGCAAAGGGCGGCGCACTTTGGGAATCGGAGCGAGCACCTGATTGGTCGCGATACTTGGAGTGTCTGTATAACGGCAGGGATGGCCATGAACGAATTCGGTTTTCGATCTACGGGCATTCTCCGCAAATCTGTCGCGCGTATTTCGAAGCGGCTCGCGATGCGGGCCAGCTTGATTACAGAAATGGACGAATCAAAACGGGTATTGGATCGAGGCCCCTGGTTTGGTGGCGTCCGGCGCAGACCGTATACTTATTATCGGTTTGGCTTGAATCGTGGCGGTGCAACACAGACTGGTCATACCTTGAAATGAAGCGACGCTGGTGGTTCTCGCCCGAAGAAATTTCAAAACTCTGGGAATGGCCTCCTGCGTAGCGTTCGCATAACAAAGACGTCCACCAAAGCACGCGACCGGACGTTTCCGCCAGTGGTGACGTCACCGCGCGTGCTTGGTGACGTCCAGCGTTAGACCTTGAAGAACCATCGTCTGAAACAATCTGGCTTCACTCTGATTGAACTGCTCGCTTTTACCTTCATTCTCCCTATGACGATGATCACTTGGAGTTCTATCTCGACTGCCTTTGGTCCTTGGTGGGGAGTCGCAGCCGCAGTCGCTTCTGGATCGATCAGCGTCTTCACAGTCGTTCTCTTCTATCGTTGTTGTGATCGTCTGGCCCAACGAGGATTACAGAATGCTAGAGACAAATTCAGGGAAATTTATCGCGTCATCGCCGAGCCGAGCAACCCGAAGGTCATTATCAAACCCGAAGGTGCAGAAATCATGGTCGGCGATTTTTGCTGGGAGGCGGGGCCGTCTCGCAACGATGGGTTAATCTATGTACAAGGGCTAACTCTGGATTGGACTGTGGTTTGGCACGCCGGTCTGCACCCGGATGAAGTCGAGAACATTTGCACAAAACCACATTCTCAATACGACTCTTGGCATCCGGATGGGGCAGATCCGCCAAGTCTTCCTTTGTGTCCATTTCCTGTTGTCGAACGCGAAACGATGACCGTCGGACGTCCGCACTATAGCCATACCTATTTCGTACAGCCCGCCGTTTATCATCCTCGTCGAATAGCATTACAGGAACACAACGCTGAAAATGGTCTAACCAAGCAGTGAATGGGAGCCGCCGATGGCGCGGATTTTGATATCATAGTTTCTTGGCGGCGGCCCCGTTACCGCCGTCGTTCGTCAATCTTACAGGAGCCGAAACTGAATCCCTACGCGTCAGAGCCCAGCGGTACCTGCTCATCGAAAGCTAGCAGCAAAAGTCCGACGTCACAGGTCCGAGAATCGCGATGGATTCGAGCAACTGTCCGGGCTCTCGCGACGATTGCCGGTGTCGGCCTTGGCATCGGCGTTGGGAACTTACATGGTCATATGGCAATAACTGTAACAAGATCGCCATTGGTCATTTCTGCATCAACATTCATTCGTGAGAACCTTGATCCGCTTCTCTTTGCATGGGAGCAGGAACTGCTTGCAAATCTAGCGATGGCACCATATTGCTTCATTTACGCGTTTGGTTTCGCCTTACTACTCCCTCCGATCAGTTCGAGGGGCCTAGTAATGTTGCCAATCGCTTACGCTACAGTGTTCGCACCGTTACTCTTTTTGTCTGCGGGATATTTCGAATCGATGGGTTTGCGATGGTATCACATGATTCCAACAGCTCTGTGCGTTTTCTGTTACATTCCAATTACCCAATTAGGAATCAATCTTGCACGACAATTGCGTTCCAAGAATTTCGGGGCCGTTACGAGATCGCTAGGGTTGTGTTCGGTGTTTAGTGTCGCGATGGTGTGTATCGCCTTCATCCCAATTAAAGCAATTCAACCCCTCATACTTTTGGTCTCGCTGTATGTCGTGGCGTACATGACGCGCGAACTAATGGGAGCAGTGACGAACAATCCGATGGACCGAAGCGGGGGATCGGCCGCTTCCTGATGGAAAATTTACTTTCCCCCGCTCGGTCATCGGGGGCGTTCGTGCGGAGAAAGTTACAATGTTCTTCATTTGGGGATTTAGGACGAGGAACAAACGAGCGGGATCTCCTGGGCAGTTCTATTGTACGTCATGCTCGCTTCCCATGACCTATGTTCCACTTCGTCAAACGAGATACTTTCACGTCTTCTTTGTTCCGTTGATACCGATATCCAGCGAGCCACATGGAATTCAGTGCACGGGATGCAAGCACCTGTTTGAGGAGGAGGCTATTTACTATACTCCCAAGAAACAAATGGCAAGCTGGAAGTGTCCAGTGTGTTCGAAGAGATGGTCCGAAAGTAGCATTTGTTGCCCTTTATGTAAGGTTCGCCCAGATGGCTCACCAACACGATCATCAACTCAAACAGAAGGAAAAATTTCTGACATAGATTCAAATTCCAATCCCCCAGAATCAATTACAAACACGAACAACCCGATGGGCCGAAGCGGTGGGCCGACCGCTTCTTGAACGAGACTTTTCTTGCCACCGCTCGGTCATCGGAGGCGACTATGAAGTCCTGGGTTTGCAAGTGACGGTCGCCACTGTTTTTATGTTTTTTCGCGGCTACATTGTTTTGTGGTCTGGTTAGGTGGCTTCTTATGTTCTTGCTTTACGCTTTGCTCGGACTAATTCGTTCAAGGATGGTTGATTAAACGACTATTCGAGGTGTGGATGCCTTGTCACTCTTGTGAAGCCTATCGGCTTGCATCCCCTCAGTTATCCATGCACGGTTCGACTCATCGCTTGTTCGCTATGAATTCACGCTGGTTTAGCTCGAGGTCGAGTTCCCCTTTCCAGAGTTCATCGGGTTGGCAGTCTGTCAGAGGTTTACGGAAGGAGTTGATGCGTTCACGACCAGAGTGCCACGCCTTTTCGCCGGTGTCGATGGAGATACCATGATTGACGAACCAAGCACGAATGGTGCATTTCATCTTGTTGATACGGCAGTCAAGAGTCTTTCGATATTTGACCAGCGATCGGAATTCGCGGTGTGTTTCGGAGGGCATATGAACGGCTTTGATTTCATTCATTGCAGCCATACGGGCGAGCTTGAGGGCAATCGTCTTTGTCGGTTTTGCGTTTGACGTTACTCCGACGGCGGTAACGCTTCATACCGGTGGTTCACACCACCGGCAGAGGGTGTGCCAGCCCTTCGGGCTTGAAGATGCCCCGAGGGCAAAATGAATACTCCTTGGAGACTCTTGGATACAATCGAAGAAGATTCGAGCATCTCATCGATAACGCCTTAGTCGTAGCGCGTTGCCCACGACCAACAGGCTCGACACCCCCATCGCTAAAGCAGCTAGCATAGGCGTTAAGGTCCAATTAGTCCAAGGAGACAACCATCCTGCCGCCAGTGGGATCAGCAGGATGTTGTAAGCAAACGCCCAAAACAGATTTTGGTAAATATTGCGCATGACGCTGCGCGCAAGTCCGATCGCGAGCGTAATTTGTGGCAGATAGCTTGAAGCCAGTACAACATCCGCCGATGAGATCGCCGCTTCAGAACCGCTACCCATCGCGATGCCAAGATCGGCTTGGGCCAAAGCGGGTGCATCGTTGATCCCATCCCCCACGAAAGCGACCTTTTCCTTAGCGTCTTTGTAATCTCGGATCCTCGAACTCTTCTCTTCGGGCGAGTGCTCTGCGTGCCATCGATCCACACCGAGCTCCCTGGCGACCTTTTCGACTGCAACCGATTGATCTCCAGATAGGATCGCTATCTTCAATCCTTGCTGATGCAACGAAGCGATTGTTTGGGTTCCCTCTGGTTTGATCGGGTCTTGGACGGCCAAGGCTCCAGCTAGCTCATTACCAACAGCCAACCAGCTGATGCTGTAACCTTGACTGGACAATTCATGCTGCAATCGGTCTGAGTTGTCGTTGGTGAATTCTTGCTGTTTCATCCAAGCATACGATCCGAGCGCGAGTTTGCGATTGTCGCTTAGTCGAACCCGGATCCCCTTGCCTGGTACGGCCTGTGTTTCCATGACCAGCGCCAAGGATCGAAGCTCTTTGGTCGCATCGCGTATTGCGATGGCGATAGGGTGGTTGGAGGATTTGGCAGCCATCGATGCGAGTCTTAGCAGTTCCGATTCGCTTGTGCAAATCGTCGATTGCGCAACTGGAAAGGCTCCGGCCAAAGTGGGTTTGCCCGTTGTGAGGGTTCCGGTTTTGTCGAAAACAATCGAGTCGATGCGAGCTAGTTTCTCGATTGATTCATGGGAGCGAAATAGAATCCCAAGTTCAGCAGCTCGTCCACTGCCTACTGCCATGCTTATCGGGGATGCGAGTCCCACAGCGCACGGACATGCGACAACAAGAACGGCTACGGCATGTAGCAGTCCTTTTTCGAAGGCCGATTCTTGGCTCATGGTCCACCAACCGATGGCCGTCAGGATGGCTAGGACGAGTACCGAAGGTGCAAATATTCTTATGATGCGATCGAGTGCCGACTGGATTGGAGGCTTCTTGGACTGAGCATCGACGACCAGTGCGGTCATGCGTGCAAGGAATGTATCGGAGCCAATCGCGGTGACTTCGATCGTCAACTGTCCGTTGCCATTGAGCGTTCCGCCGATGACTCGATCTCCAACGGTCAACTCCTTAGGGATCGGCTCGCCGGTGACCATCGCTTCTTGGACAAAACTGCTGCCTCTGATGATGCGCCCATCGAGCGGGATCGATTGCCCCTCGAAGACCACCAAACGATCACCAATGTTTATTTGAGAAGTAGGCGTTGGGGTGATGACACCATTTACCAAGTGATGGGCCATTTGCGGTTGAAGTTGTGCTAGGCCGTAAAGAGCGTCTCGGGTTGTCCGTTTCGACCTGGCTTCGAGGTACTTTCCTAGGAGCACAAGGCAGATTACGACGGCTGAGGATTCAAAGTAAACATGCTGCTGGATTCGACCTAGCCAGTTGGGAAAGAATGTGATCAGGGTGCTAACGGTGTAAGCGGCGGTGGTTCCCATGGCGACCAGAAAGTTCATGTCGGGCGAAAGGTCCAATAGGCTGTGGTAGGCGTTTCGATAGAAACGTCGAGCCGACCAGAACTGAACGACCGTTGCCAGCCCCCAAAGGATCCAGTTCCAGCTTTGCATGGGCATCCACTGCATCATGCGATCCATCAGTGGATTCCAAAGCATCGGCAGCATGGAAATCAGAAAGACTGGTAAAGCGAATATCAATGAAATCCAAAAGTCGCGACCGAGACTGTTCAGTTCTTGATTGGAAAGTTCTTCAGACGGGTCGATGGTACGCTCTGGATTTGACTGCTTTTGAACTAAAAGTGCCGAGTAACCCGATTGGATAATCGCATCGGCGATTTGCTCAGAAGAAACCACAGACTCGCTAGCCAAGCGGACAACGGCACGCTGAGTCGCAAGATTCACTGAGATATCGCTAACCCCTGGGATTCTTTTAACGGCCCGTTCAATTCGGCCTACGCAAGCAGCGCAAGACATTCCCCCAACTTGGAATTCGATACTCTGATTCAGGGGTGTGGTCATGGATTGCCCTTAGGAAGGCCAACAAAAATACGGTACGATATGTGCAGGAAAATCTTGCGGAGATAACTCCGCAAAAACCTGTCGATACAAAGGGGATTCGAATGTTTGGCTATCGTTGTATGCTCATTGTAAGCCGGTTGTTGATTTTGGGGGTGGGTTCTTGTTCGGCTTGGGGACAGAGCATAGAGACTGTCCAAAAAAAGATCTCGGAGTCTACGCTCAGGGCGCATATCCGGTTTCTCGCAGATGATTTGCTCGAAGGTCGCGGGCCAGCAACTCAAGGTGATGCGTTGGCGCAGCTTTATCTCGAGACGCAGTTTCAAGCCAATGGGCTCGATATCGTTCCTGCAATCGGATCCTACCGCCAAGTCTTTCCGATGCTTGGGCTTACCAGTACCCCTGATAAGAGTTGGGCTTTCGAGGGTAAGGATGGTCAAAAAGTATCCTTCGAATATTTCAAGGACTACATCGCTGTGGCGGGTAAGCCAGACCCGAGGATAACGGTTAAGGATGCCGAACTGGTATTTGTCGGATATGGAATCCAAGCCCCCGAGTTCCAGTGGGACGATTACAAAGGGATGGATCTTAAAGGAAAAATATTGGTGATGATGAACAACGATCCTGAAAGTGATCCAGATCTGTTTGCAGGATCAAAGCGACTCTACTACGGACGTTGGGACTACAAGTACGAAAGCGCTGCAAGGCAAGGAGCTGCTGGTGCGATCATCATTCACACCGATGCCTCTGCAGGTTATCCATTTACCGTCATACAAACCTCTTGGACCGGAGAGGAGTTTGAACTCCGGGACTCCTCCGGCCCGCGGATGGACATTAAAGGCTGGATGACCGAGTCTGCCACACGGGAACTACTGGTCACTGGAGGTTTTGACCTCGATGAGTTACGCAAGTCGGCAGAGGATCGGGAATTCAAACCGGTACCCTTGGGATTGCGACTCTCGACGAATCTCGAATGCAATGCCAGGGAACGAATCACCGCTAATGTCCTGGGCGTATTGCCCGGGAGCGACCCGGCTCTATCCGATCAATACGTTGTCATGATGGCTCACCATGATCACATCGGAATGTCTGCCGATCGAGACGCAAACGGAGACAATATCTACAACGGTGCGATCGATAACGCTTCGGGTACGGCAGCTTTGCTGACGATCCTCAAGGCGATCAGCGAATCGGGGTATCGACCCAAGCGATCGCTTCTTTTCGCCGCAGTAGGAGCCGAGGAGCAAGGCCTTTTGGGATCGAGGTATCTTGCGGAGAACCCTCCTATTCCCAATGGGAAACTCTCGGCTCTGATCAACATCGATGGCATCAACTTCTTGGGACCGACCAGGGATGTCCAAGTCATCGGTCTAGGCAAAAGTTCGCTAGACAATTTGGTCCAAAGTGCAGCTACCAAACAGGGTAGAATCGTCGTGGGTGATCTTGAACCGAGCAAGGGGTTTTACTATCGCTCGGACCAGTTCTCGCTTGCCAAAGTTGGAGTCCCCGCAGTCTATCTTCACAGCGGCCATGCAGTTAGGAATCAACCCGAGGGTTGGGGTAAGAAGCAATTGCAAGTCTGGACCGACAAGCACTACCATCAGCGATCGGATCAATACGATCCGAGTTGGGATCTAAGCGGAGCTATTGAGGATATTCAATTGCTCACTGAGGTCGGGCTCGCAGCTGCGGATGCACCGCAAATGCAGACTTGGACTCAAGGGGATGAATTCGAGGCAGCTCGTAAGCGATCCATTGAGCAAGCAGTATCGCGTTAGGAACCGTCTTGAAGTCGTTTTAGTTTTCGATCGAGCGTCGAGCGTTCGATTCCCAAGATGCTTGCGGCTCGGTTTTTTTGCCCTTGGGTGTAGCGAAGCGTTTGTGCGATGTGATCGAGTTCCACTTCATCGAGCGTTCTTTCGCGATACTCTACCTGTTGAATAGGCATCATTGAAGTTGGTGGTGGCATGCCTGGAATTTGTAGATTCGATAACGCCAGATCTTCGGGCTGAGCGACATCCCCAATGGCTAGAACATGTGCGCGTTCGACGCAATTTTTGAGTTCCCTTACGTTTCCAGGCCAGTGATAAGCCATCATGGCTGCTTGAGCTCTGTCGGAAAACCGAGTCGGGCCGTGACCGGAACTGCTGCGAAACTGCTTGAGGAAAAAATTCGCCAGTGGCAGTACATCCTCAGGACGTTCTCGAAGTGGCGGTATTTTCAGTTCGATGACTCTCAACCGGAAATACAGATCGGATCGGAATCGGCCTTCCTGAACCGCTTGCTCCAGATCGCGATTGGTAGCGGCGACAATACGAACGTTCGACCGGATCGGTTTGTTGCTACCTAGCCTTTCGAAAGGATGACCTTCGAGCACGCGCAGGAATTTGGCTTGGATTTCCATGCTCATTTCCCCCAGTTCGTCCAAGAGCATGGTTCCACCATTGGCAAGTTCGAACTTGCCAATCTTGCGATCCGTTGCACCGGTGAAAGCACCTTTTTCGTGCCCAAAAAGTTCGCTTTCAAGCAGTGTGGGAGAAAGGGCAGCGCAATTAATAGTGACAAACGGGCCAGAAGACCGAGGGCTGTTTTCGTGAATAGCGCGAGCGACGAGTTCCTTGCCTGTTCCGCTTTCACCTCGTATCAAGACCGTGGCCTGCGTTGGAGCGACGCGTCGAACTTGCTCTCTGAGCATCTTCATCGATTGCGAGTCACCGATCCAGTCGCCATGGCCTAGGCGTTGTTCGAGTTGCTCAAGTCTTGAAGAGGTCGATTGAAGTTTGGTTTCCAACGACTGATGCTTGAGCAAATTTCCGATCGATACTGACAGGACTTCTGATATGGCCAATGCAACCTCGAGATCGCTCGGTGCGAGATCTTTACGACCGATACGCGAATACAAGTGCATGATTCCAAAGAGACTTCCATCGACTTGGATCGGTGCGGCGATCAAGGATGTGGTTGAAAGAACGTGGCTACCGGATTGCTTAGGATCCCCGATAAGACTTGGGTCGGATATCACATTGCGAGCAAGGATTGCTGACGGGTCACGAACAAGATTTTGAACGATGGTATCGGAAATGGGATGATAGGCTTTTCCGGCAAGCTCCGATGCGGCAAGAACCGAAATGGAAACAGTTGAGGATTCAGGCGATTTGCTCCGATCGCTCTTGGACTCTTTGATAATCTCATCGATCTTAACAACGCCGCCAGCTTGGCAACCGGTCACGGCGAGTAATCTTGTAAGTGCCAGTTCGCACGCCTCGGGGATCGATGACAACTTGGCAAGCTCGAAAGCCAGTTGGAGGACTTCGAGCGCTGCGGCGTGGACAGTTGGTTCCGAAGATTGCGACTTTGGGGGTTCTGACGAGGATCTTAGGGTTGGCGCAATCAGATCGGCAGAGAGCTCTTGCGAGCCAAGCATGGAGGCCTTGGATTGCCGGTGCGTGATTGAAGGGGGCAGATCCGAATGGGTTTGGGATCCGGGAGAATCGTTAGCACCCTCAGAATCGTTCGTTGGAGGTACATAATCGGTCAGCGAGTGCACAAAAGTCATCCGGCAAGATGCAACCGTTATTTGATTTCCTGGGGAAAGTAGCTTCGGAGCGTCGATCTTGGAACCGTCCAAAAGGGTGCCGTTGCGGGAGCCTAGATCCCTAAGTACCCAGTGACCGTCCTTGAAAGATATTTCAGCGTGACGGCGGCTTGCACGCTCATCGGAGACTGGAATTTCGTTCGACGAAGCCCGTCCGACGACCAACTTTTGGCTGGATTCCAGGCGGAAAACGTCGGTCCAACGGTTTCCTTGACGAATAATCAGGTAGGCAGATTGGTTGTTTGGTTGCATCGTGCAAAGGCTGAAATAGACTAGAGGGGAGTGGTTTGGGCTTTCCCCCGGTTCCATCGTAGCACAATTTTTGGTGTTTTAACGGAGTATGATCATGCGTTTGAGAATGTCTGGCCTCGTTCAGTCTTGGTTACTACGGTCTTTTGCCGTCGCAGTGGCCGCATGCTCCGTTTCGTTCCAAGACGCAACGGCCCAGTTTGGGGGAGGTTTTTTCGGTAATAATCAGGGTGTCGGTGGAGTCATGATCGATTCCAACGGCGTTCTGCGAAATGTCACTGCCGAAGAACAAACCCAGAACCTCGAAAAACTTCGCGCTGCGATGCACGGTGCTCAAGGGGATCTGGCTAAAGCAAGTGATCTTCGGTTGATTTCGCTCAAAGGTGTCCAGCAGATTGCTTTGGATGCTCAAAAGCAAGGAAAAGAAATCCCGGAAGATGTTTACTGCCTTGGTGGTTTGACCCGCATCGATTACGTGTTTGTCTACCCCGAGAGCAATGACATTGTGCTTGCAGGTCCTGCCGAACCTTGGATCCTTGGATCCAAAGGCTCGATCGTAGGTAAGAACTCCGGTAATCCAGTGATCAACTTGGATGATCTTGCTACCGCGTTCCGCTACGTCGACCAAGCTCGCAACGGAGGTATTTCGGTCTCTATCGATCCGACCGAACAAGGTTATCGACAGTTCAATCAGGCTCGTAGTGGATTGACCGTCGAACGTATAACACCCGCAGTCGTATCGGAACTAGCACGGGCTTTTGGGCCCCAACAGGTAAGCCTATCGGGTATCCCTGCCGAGAGCAACATGGCACGAGTGATCTTGGCTGCCGACTACCGAATGAAACTCTACGGAATGAACTTAGCAAAGGCACCCGTATCTGGTTTGCCTAGCTATTTGGAGATGGTCAAGACTCGTGCAAATGCGTCTACCCAATTGCAATCTCGCTTCTGGATGTCCTGTGACTACGATGCGATATCCCATAGCAAAGACAAATTGGCATGGAAACTATCCGGTCAACGCATCAAGACGATGACCGAATCGGAGACCTTCGACAACTCAGGTAATCGAAAGGCGACTGGCAAAGTCGATCCGATCGCGAAGAAATGGGCCGATAACTTTACGGGCAAACTTGGCGAACTTGCTATCAAAGATCCCGTTTTTGGAGAACTCCGAAACATCATGGATCTTTGCTTGGTGGCCGCATTGATCGAGTCCCAAAACCTTCAGTCCTTGGCAGCATGCGATCTAACCGGCTTGCTTGGAGATTCAGCCAAGGTGCAAACCGTGAAGCTTGATGCGGCCAAGTCTCTCGATCCGCAGATCAGTTTTGTACAGACCGCTCAGTCGATGTTGGTCTCTGCAAGTGGTGGGGTCATGATCGAATCATGGTACTTTGCCACGAACGTCAAAGAGAACGATTCGGTTGCCCAAGCTCGCGTTGTCAAACCGAACTTGGATTCGACCGCAAGCTGGTATCGGTAGAGTTCGTGACCGTGGCGATCATCGTGGCGTAACGAGTCCCAGGGCGGCGCCACGCTCTGCCCTGGGCTGTCACCTTGAGCCCCTTTGAGGCTAGAGATGCTTTGGTCCTCTTTACTTCGGTAAACCATCAGACCATCGGCATTCATTCAACGCTATCTGACATAAAGTCGTGTTGAGCGAGTTCAGTCTTTATCTGGATGGGTGTTCAAGATCACAGCCGACGATGGCGAAGCCCCCGAGGGTCTGGATCGCTTAGCCACCTCGGTTGTCTCGGCGATCTCGAATTCGACATCGCGGATTTTGGAAGAGAGTTCAATGGCTTGTTCAGTCTGGCTTTTTCCGAAAACCTCGACCCATTGATCGGTTAATTCTTTACGTTTGGCCCTGAGTTCATCGAGCACTCGTGTGGCATGCTCAAAGAGTTGCTGGTTGGGTTTGTGAGGACGATGTCGGTCGAGTGTCCCCTCGACATAGAGACCTTGTTCCTCAACTTTGGCCTCATCGGCCATGGCACGCTCGGATCTGGCCAAATTGCGATTCCCAAGAGCCTCGATGGAATCTCGTCTTGCTTTGTGGGCACTTTCAATGAGCCGATCCTTGGCCTCCAGCGCCAAGAGATAGTCGCGAGATTCTTGCTGACAACCTGTGATCGCTCCAAGGGACAATACCCACATAAGCAGCAACCGATTGACACACTTTTTCATTTTGCAATACCTAAACCGGGGTGTGTGGATAAATCCTGAGTCCGGCTCACCGGTTGAACCATCGGACTCATTCTCTATTCGACGGCGAATTGTACGAATATGTTATGAAAAGACTACTCTTAAAACATTTTCGGAGCTAAAAATCGTTATCCCAAGATTAGCATCAAGTTTGCAATTAGGCCTTGAACCCAGCCAGAATTTAGGTTTGAACCTTCCGCTTTAAGCATGAATTGATCGAGCTTGTTGTTTTTATTGGTTTTAACAATCCAAAGACACAAAAGCAGCTAAAGCGTTACAGATTGTAACCGACTGTTACAAATGACAAACCTAATAATATCGCTTAGCTTTTGGATAGCCTCGCAAGCCAGGACGCCATCAATAACGCGATGATCACAGATGATCGCTATATCACAGAATCCATCGGTGGTTATTGGACCCATCGCAAGACTCGTTGCAGTGACGATGGGATGATGAAGATTCAAGGCTCCTAAATGTCCGAGACTGGAGATACTAAATGTCCCAAGATGCTTTGCCCTTTTCCGTCCGCACCAACGCATTAGCAGATACCAGTTGAGGCGTCGAATCAAGAATGGACGGTTCTCTAGTCGCAAACCGTCGCTAAAAACATCCTGGATTGGGCTTGAGCAGAAGCAATCGATTTTGGACTGCAAATCCTCAAGTGAATAGTTTTGAGGTGAAGCGATCCTGCCCCAAATCAGGCGATCGCTACCGCTTGCATCCTTGCGATGTATCGTCAGCGATACGATGGGCTCAGGATGCCGGTAGAAGTAAGGAACAGGACGAGCAACGTACACATCTCGAAGCTCTGGGATTTGCATCGAGACATGTGCGTAGGCGTGAGCCAAGATCGCATTCCATCCAATGCGTTTACCTTTTGCTTTGAGCGACTGTCGCCACTGTTCGACTTCTTGTACTTTAAGCTTTCCTACCAGAGGGAAGCTAGGGACACGTTTTGCAACAATGGAAACGTCGATGGGTGTCCGACGATGGCATGGCACCGATCGACGCTCACCACGGCTTGGGCGCGTCATCGCTTGACTTCGGTCTTTTTCAGTTCATCGAGCGAAGCTTGCATCTCTGCATTTCCGACTCTGCTCTTTTTGGGATTGAGGATATTGGTGATTTGGGCCTCTGAAGAAAGTTTCGCCATCATCGTATCCATTTGTTTGGAGAGTTTCTTCTCTCGCACTTCTTTGGCCAGATCCTCTTTCACTGCGTTGATGTCTTGAACAACCGGTTCGGTGAATCCTTGGGATCTGAGAATCACGTATTGTCCACCGACTTCAATGATCCCGGACATTTCCCCGGGTTTCAGACCGAAGGCCGCTTTCTCTAGGTTTGCTTGTCCGCCGAATTTGCGAAGGGGTGGGACTTTACCAAAGTTGGCTCGTGAGCTTGGTTCAACCGAGTATTGATTTGCCAATTCTCCGAAGAACTGCTCGGTGTTACGACTTCTGGCCATTTCCCAGACTTCTTGAGCCGTACGTTGGTTACTCATTACAATCGCGAGAATCTCTGCTCGTTGGCCATAGTTGGCTTCGAAGGCCATGCGGATATCTTCTTCTGTGACCTGGACTTGATCCGCACAAAGCTTTTTAAGGGCTACGGTAGGCCAAACGGCATCTCGAATATACATCTCGACAGTCTTGCCCTTGTCGCTTAACACATCGGCGATCCATCGTTGGACATCGGGTGTGCCGTCTGCATTGATGTAACCATAAAACAACGCTGTGTTTCGGATCTCTTGGTCAACTTCTGATTGAGTTACCGTTTGGCCACTCTTGGCAAGTGCATCTTCGACGAGCTTTCGATTGATTTCACCTTCGAGGATTTTCGTGCCAAAACGTTTGACACATTCCTTTTCGAGGATTTCCATCGTGACGCTTTGTCCGTTGATCACGGCCGCAACGCCTGGGTATTGTTGTTGAAGTTGTTGTTGACCGAGGACCGTAACGATCTGAGCGCGACTTCGTAGCTGGGTATAGATCGTTTCCGCTGATTGCCGCAACTTTTGCTCTTCAAGTTCAGCTTTAATCCTCGTTTGAATCTCTGCCAATTGGGCTGCGGGTGGATTTGCCGGGGGCATGTGACGCACACATTGCAAGGTGACACTCAGATCCCCAACTTTGAAAACATCAGAGATCTGGCCAGGTTGCAAAGCAAAAGCGATTCGTTCAAGTTCGTCCTCACCGGTGTGCATTCGAATCGGTGGCAAGAGCCCTTCGACGCTTGCACTGGCTGGATCCTCGGAGTGATCTCTCGCCAACGTTTTGAACAAATCGGGGTTCGTGGTAGCTTGCTGATGAATTTGCTGCAACTTGGCTGCATCTTTGCAAGCGATCATACGGACTTGAACCTTCGATCCAAATTCGCTTTGAAATGCGCGGTCGATGTCCTGAGGAGAGACCTTGAGCATCTCTTTGCTCAATTCGCGCAGAGCCAGCATCGGCCAAACGATATCCGAGGCATAGTACTCGGGTCGAATGTCCCGCTCGGTATCCAGAAGCTTCAAATACATCTGAACGCTTAAATTGAATTTGGATGCGATCCGACCAATTTCGTCGTCGACATCCTTTTGACTGATCTCGATTTTGCGTTCTTGGCAAGCTTGGAGGATCAAGTATCGATTGACCATGTTCTCCAGAACTTCTTCGCCGTGACGCATCACGCAAAGATTGGCCAGATCCTGCAAAGTGATTTTCTGGCTATTGACCAAAGCAACAATCGCTGGTCCAGTCTCGGCGTTGGGAGCCGCCGCTTGATCGCTGTCCTTAATGCTGTTGCGGGCCGAGGCCTGTGTACCGGAGAGTCGCGTTTTGGCCCCCTGGCCAGAGGGGGGACTAGTGCGATCCTGCGCCAGTAAATCGTGTGGGCTGAGAACTAGGATCGGACCTAAAAAGCAGCTCGCCAAGAGATTTCTGGTAAAAAGACGGCGTGCTTGGGTGGATTTAGCAGTCGGCATGGGATTCCTTTCCTAGTTTGCTCGAGAACTCGGTCCGCGAGTTTAGACGCCAAGCGAAAGGCGAATCAAGTCCGCTTTCGCGGTTCGGGTTCGAGGGATCCATCCAGAGAGCAAGTCCCGATTACCGGAATTTTCCCGAATGCCCCAAAATTCATCAATTGAACTGATAAAACGCCATTACCGCGACCGAATGGCGCAGGTATAATCCGACGAGTCCGGAAAGTCAGGATGGATCGCATCCCACCCTTGGTATCCCTCAAAGGCGGCTGAATCACCTTTGAAGCCGCCCCAAGGGTCCTCGAATCCTCAATGCGACTGTTTCATGGCTCGGACGAACCCAATTCCGATCCATACAACTCAAAATCAGAAAACTGCTATGAATACCACCAGTCTCGATTACATCGATGACTTGTATGTTCGCTTCATTAACGACCCTTCGAGCGTCTCGGAGACTTGGCGAAGGTACTTTGAGGATTTCTCCCTAAGCGCTCAATCCGAGAGCCTTGTTACCGAATCGGTCGCCGTCGATGGTTATGGAACCTCCAACCAAGTGCCCGATGCTCTATGGTTGGCAAGGATGCAAGAGCGTGTCGATCAGTTGGTTCGCGAGTACAGGGTAAGAGGGCACTTGGCTGCCAAGATCGATCCGTTGGGATTCAACCGCAAAACACTTCCTGAACTGGACCCTCAAGCCTACGGGCTTACCAAAGAAGATCTGCAAAGGCCTTTTTCTGCTCCAAACATCCACTACACCAACGGCCGAACACTCAACGATATTATCGATAAGCTTCGCGAAACCTATTGTCGAAGTATCGGTGCTCAGTTCATGCACATCGATAATCGGACTATCCGCGAGTGGCTGCAAAGACGGATGGAATCGACGGAGAACCGATTGCAGTTGTCCCGAGAAGTACAGAATCGAATCTACACGCGGCTGACCGATGCCACGCTTTTCGAAGAATTCGTCCGCAAAAAGTATACCGGTTCAAAGACGTTTTCGCTCGAGGGTTCCGAAAGTCTCATCCCTCTTTTGGATCTGTCGCTGGAAAAGGCCGGCGAGCAGGGGGTCAGGAACGTCGTTATGGCCATGGCCCACCGAGGCCGACTGAATGTTTTAGCGAATATTATGGGTAAGCGAGCGCAGAGTATCTTCTGGTCGTTCGATGACCCAAACCCAGAGATGTTCCGCGGTGGTGGTGACGTCAAATATCACATGGGATACAGCAGCGATTGGACAACTCGCGCAGGTCAGAAACTACACATATCCCTCTGCTTTAACCCCAGCCACCTCGAGTTTGTAAACCCCGTAGCGCTGGGCCGATGCCGATCCAAGCAAGACCGAGACGGTGATGTTCATCGAACCGATAACATGACCATCTTGATCCACGGCGATGCTGCTTTTATTGGAGAAGGGGTCGTTCAGGAAACTCTGAACCTCAGCGAACTACCCGGATATCGAACCGGTGGTACTCTGCACGTGGTGATCAACAATCAAGTCGGTTTCACAACCGAACCGGATCAAGGACGTAGTTGCACCTATGCAACGGACATCGCCAAGATGCTCGAAATACCGATCTTCCATGTCAACGGGGAAGACCCCGAGGCGGTCGCCCAAGTCGTTGCTCTTGCGATGGATTTCCGCAAGCAATTCGAGAAGGATGTCGTTATCGACATGTACGCCTACCGCAAACTTGGACACAACGAATCGGATGAACCGCGATTCACCCAACCCCTGATGTATGCAGCCATCGATGCTAAGAAAGGTGTACGCGAATCGTACTTAGAACACCTCCTTAGCATGAACGGCATGAGCCGTTTAGAAGCAGACGCAATCTCCGAAGCTCGCCATCAGCAACTCACGCGTGAATTCGATCTGGCAAAGAGCGAACCGTTTGTCCATGACCTGCAAACCATGACCGGTATATGGCAAGGTTACTTCGGTGGCCCCGAACCCACCGAATTTGCAACCACAACGGCCGTCAGCCGCCAAATGGCAACCGAACTGCTCGATAAAGTTAGCCAAGTACCCTCAGGATTCCACGTCAATAAAAAGATTGCCCGGGTTCTTGAAGATCGACGCGATATGGCCACCGGAAAAGCCAAACTGGACTGGGCCGCCGGCGAAGTTCTCGCATTCGGATCTCTTGCAGTCGAAGGACACCCCATCCGACTCTCAGGCCAAGATGTCGAACGAGGTACCTTCTCCCATCGGCATGCGGTTCTTCATGATGTCGACAACAACGCTCGATACATGGCCATGGGGCACTTGCGACAAGGCCAAGCTCGTGTAGAGATCGTAAACAGTCCACTCTCTGAGGCCGCCGTTTTAGGATTCGAATACGGCTACAGCCTCGATTGCCCAGAGGGGCTTGTCATGTGGGAAGCCCAATTCGGTGACTTCTGGAACGTCGCTCAGTGCATCGTCGATCAGTTCATCACCAGTGCAGAAGACAAATGGAAACGCCTTAGCCGTCTGGTCATGCTCTTGCCCCATGGCTTCGAAGGCCAAGGGCCAGAGCATTGTAGCGCTCGCCTAGAACGTCTCCTATTGCTAACAGCCGAGCATAATGTCATCGTCGCCCAGCCATCGACTCCAGCCCAGTACTTCCACCTGCTGCGACGTCAAGTAAAGTCCAAGTGGAGCAAGCCACTGATCGTCTTGACTCCCAAGAGTCTACTTCGCCATCCAGGATGCACGTCTGTCCTTGATGAGATTGAGAATGGAACTTTCAAGAAGATCCTTCCGGACGATCGGCCCGCAAACCAAACCACTCGTCGCGTCTTGATGAGCTCCGGAAAGGCCTATTATGATCTGTTCGAAGAACGCAAAAAATTGGGACGCGATGACGTTGCCCTCATTCGTATCGAGCAGTTCTACCCCATGGATCCATCGCATGTTCTAGAAGCCCTTTCCAAGTACCCTGCAGGTACTCCTGTCTATTGGTACCAAGATGAACCGAGCAATATGGGAGCTTGGCAATTCGTGAAAATGCGATGGGGCGATGAGATTGCCAGGGCCTATCCTTTGATGCTCATTTCTAGACCCGAATCGGCAAGCCCAGCTACCGGTTCCCTAAGGTCGCATAAACTCGAAGAACGGGATCTGCTCACACAGGCCTTTGCCGGACTCTAGAACTCGTACCAACACCAAGGATACGGACATGCCATCCAACTCCGATCATCGTCCGGTCGATGTTCAATTCGACTGCCTGCCACTCAGGAGCGTCACGCGTCTTGATCCACCTCTGGATGCCTCTCCAGCGCTGGTGACCAAATGGAATAGGATAAAAAGTGCGATCCAGGTTCACGGAACACATAATAACTATTTTCTGCACAACGCGCATTGTAGATTCTACGTGACGAACAACCCAAACGCAGGGATGATCGCCTTTAAATTCGAAGGCGTCCTCTTTACCGATCCCTCGGATTCCAAGGCGATTCGATGCGTATTGACCGTTGAACTCGACCAGGAAAATGTTCCTTGGCTTGAGCAACATGTGGTAAAATGGTTCCAGGAGTCCGTCTCCAATGCAGTGATCGAGGAATTCAATCAGTTCATTCAGGCCGGGGACTCAGAAAAGACCAAGCAGCGCCTCGAACAACTCGATAAAACGCTAGCTGAGTCGGGTGGATATCTCGGAATGGGACTTTAAAATGAGTCAAGCTGTCGCTCGGGATCCGATTCAGGACTTTGTTCAGAGCGCAGCGGTTCATATCCGTAAGACCGAGCTGTTTTATGGATGGATGATCTTGCTGAGCGTTCTGCTGTTCTCCGTTTTCCTGTTCGTCTTGATCGACCATTGGCTATGGGAGTTCAACAAGCCAGTACGACTCTTGCTCTGGATTGTTCTGGCCCTCTGGAGTCTCTGGTGGTTTTTCAAGCGAGTGCTCCCACCGATGCGCTACAAGATCCATCCAGAGTACGCAGCGCGGCAATTCGAATTGCAAGACCCAAGATCCAAAGACAGCCTAATTAGTTGGATCCAACTCAATCAAACTGCAAACAACGCACCCAAAAGCGTTCTGAACTTCGTCGGCAGGTATGCTTTTGGATTTCTAAGAAACTCCGATGCTTCTCAAGTCGCTGACTCGGCAAACCTAATCAGACTCAGTGCAGCCTTCTTCGGTTGCTTGCTCTGCACGATGATCTATTTTCTTGCGAGCCCCAAAAGCGGACTTACCAGCACGGCTCGCATGCTCATGCCTTGGTCGAACATCGCACCCGCGACCCGTGTTCAATTTGCCTCAGTCACACCCGGTGCCACCACCATCATGCAAGGAAGTTCGATTCCCATTGATGTGACTGTCAGAGGATTGCACAAAAACGAAAAGGTGTTTTTAAAATACGATCTATCGGATGGACAGGTCCGTGGACAAACGGTTCCTATGAACGAAGAAATTCAAGGGATCAATTACAAAATTGATTTTGGGAAGGACTTAGGCGGACTCCATCAACCCTTGACCTATTGGATCCATGCAGGCGATGCCGTCGCAGGACCTTTCGATGTTCGTATTCAAATCGTACCCCTGGTTGCTATCGATCACATCGATTTAGACTTCCCCGCCTACACCAAACTCAAACCACGCACTATCCCGCAACAAGGTCACTTCGAGGCACCTGAAGGCACGGTTGCCAACATCCACGCTGTGGCTAACCAAGAAATGCAAACCGCAAGGATCGAATTCGATCCAGTCCTGCAAAACAAGATGTTCATCAGCGCCCGAGATTTCCTCGACATGCGGGTCGATAAAACCCAGCTTGAGGCAACCTGGACGGCAACCATCGATAGAAAAAACTCGATAGAAAAGAGGATCACAAACTACAGGATTCACGCTGTCAACAGCCTAAAAGAATCGAACCATGATCCTATTGTTTATCAAGTCAAAATCATTCCAGACCTACCACCAGAAATCGAATTTACAGCGAATTCAAATCTAGCCGTTGAAATCCCAATCGATCAAGCAATCTCTCTTGAGCTCAATGCACGCGATCCAGACTACGGCCTGACTTCAGTCGAAATCCAAGGAGTTGTCGAAAATAAACTTAGCCCCCAAGAACCTAAAGTCATCTTCAAAGAGACGTTGTTCGAAGTCGCAAGCGATGAGGAAAGTCCAAGAAACAGAAATTCCCAATATGTCTTCGTTCCACGCGACCACCAACTAAAAGTCGGTGACCAAATCGACCTTGTCGGTATCGCCAAGGACAATTTTCACAACCCAGCAAACCGCAAACTCGATCCGCAATTAGCGTTCTCGCAACCGTTGCGTATCCGAATCATCGAACCAGAAGCAAAAGGCGAAAATTCGCAGGATCCAAAAGATCCTGCTACAACTGATGATCCCAAGATTGCACAGACACAAAACCCCAGTCCAAAGCAAAAAGTGGATTGGGATAAGTTCCGAGATAAACCTAAGAACGATCCTTCGAAATCAAATCCCACCAATAAGAACCAAGATCCTTCAGAGAAAAATCAATCCGAACCCAGCCAATCTCGGACGCCAATGAGCGGCCAAGGTGGTTCCGATTCCGGAGACCAAAAATCAGGTTCCAATCAAGAGGATACAAAGGGGCAAAGCAACCCCTCGAATGCTTCGCCAAGCGGCCAAGAGAAACAAAATAACTCAGAGGCTAACGGTAATTCGGTTTCGTCGAATAACACATCCGATGCCTCCAGAATGGAATCAAAGCAAGGTCGAAATCAGTCCGGTAACTCATCTGCAAACCAAGATCGTGGCGCCTTTGAGAAGATCCAACAGTTCCTTAAAGAGAAACAACCGGAAAGCCCTCCTGAGCGACCTGATGGCAGCTCTCAAATGAACGAGCAAGCAGGCAGTCAACAAGAAGACAGTCAACAAGAAGACAGTCATCAAGCAGGTAGCGACAAGTCAGGTAGCGACAAGTCAGGTAGCGACAAGTCAGGTAGCGACAAAGCAGGTAGCGACAAGTCAGGTAGCGACAAAGCAGGTAGCGACAAAGCAGGCAGTCAACAAGCAGGTAGCGACAAGTCAGGTAGCGACAAGTCAGGTAGCGACAAGGCAGGCAGTGACAAGGCAGGCAGTGACAAGGCAGGTAGCGACAAGACAGGTGGCGACAAGACAGGTAGCGACAAGACAGGTAGCGATAAGACAGGTAGCGACAAGGCAGGTAGCGACAAGGCAGGTAGCGACAAGGCAGGTAGCGACAAGACAGGTAGCGACAAGACAGGTAGCGACAAGACAGGTAGCGACAAGGCAGGTAGCGACAAGGCAGGTAGCGACAAGGCAGGTAGCGACAAGACAGGTAGCGACAAGGCAGGCAGCGACAAGTCAGGCAGTGACAAAGCAGGCAGTGACAAAGCAGGCAGTGACAAAGCAGGCAGCGACAAGGCAGGCAGTGACAAAGCAGGCAGCGACAAGGCAGGCAGCGACAAAGCAGGCAGTGACAAAGCAGGCAGTGACAAAGCAGGCAGCGACAAGGCAGGCAGCGACAAGGCAGGCAGCGACAAGGCAGGCAATGATAAGGCTGGTAGTGATAAGGCTGGTAGTGATAAGGCTGGTAGTGATAAGGCTGGTAGTGATAAGGCTGGTAGTGATAAGGCTGGTAGTGATAAGGCTGGTAGTGATAAGGCTGGTAGTGATAAGGCTGGTAGTGATAAGGCTGGTAGTGACAAGTCAGGCAGTGACAAGTCAGGCAGCGACAAGGTAGGCAGTGACAAAGCAGGCAGCGACAAGTCAGGCAGCGACAAGTCAGGCAGCGACAAAGCAGGCAGCGATGAAGCCGGTATGGACAAGTCTGGAAATGGTAAGCAGGAGGGTAGCGATAAGCGAAATAAGGCAAGCAGTTCCGAGGAGCAGACAGCCAAACCTAATGAAAATCCCCAAAAGGGGCCGGAGGGCAAAAATCCAGGCGATCAGGAGAACAAGCAACAAGGAGACGGAATGGGTTCTGGAGATCAGAAGGGTGGCAAGCAAGGGCAACCCAAAGCAAGTGAACCCAACAGTGCCGGCTCTGGAGTCAACAACACAGGACGAACACCTCAAGCGGGTGGACCAGCGGGATCAGGCCCAAGCCAATCAGCAGATTTTGGCTCCGATCAAGCCAACGAAGAGTATTCTCGCAAAGCGGGAGACATGCTTTTGGACTACATCGACCGTCAAAGAGATCAACCCGATCCTGAGTTACTAAAGCGTCTTGACTGGAAAGCGGAAGATTTCCGTCGATTCGCGGATCGCTGGAAGGAAGCCAAGGAGCAAGCCAAGACGGATCCTCTTAAGCGAGCTGAGCTCGACGAGGCATTGAGAAATCTGGGGCTCAGCGGAGCTGGCCGGAAAGTCAATCGGCTCAAAGATCGAAATGATGGCATTAGGGGGATGCAAGAAGAAGGTGGAAGGCTACGGCCGCCTGAGGCGCTTCGGGAGCAGTTTGAGGCTTTTCGCAAAGCGGCGGGTAAACTCGGAAAATAGTTTGAATGAGGCGACTTCGAACCTCCCAGTCTTGACCGGAAAGAGCTCTGGCGTTTTATCTTTGAAAATGCTATTCCCTCTGATGCGGAGGAGTTTTTCTCTGAATAGCTAGTGGCTTGGTCGTTGAAAAACAGGGACTTTTGCGATGAAATGCGATACCTCGTTGAGCGGTTTGAGTGCTCAAGTGTTTTTCTGTGTTTTCGGGTTTTGCCTATGCGGAATTGCATCGGCGCAGAGTCCGTCGCTAAATCCATTCAAGCGATCTGCGAAGGAATCTCAGGAGGTTCTCTCGCTCAAGCCCGAGCATGGTCCTTGGTTGATTTTCGCCCATTCATTTGAGGGCGAGAAGGCGAAGGATGAAGCAACTGTTCTTGCCAAAGAGATCCAACGCGATTTAGGATTACCGACCTTCGTGATGGAGAAGAAGTTTGATTACTCGGAGAGGGTGTTGGGGTCTGGGTATCGCGAGGATGGCACACAAAAGGTCATGAAGTATCGTGATTCCAGGGTTGTTAGTGGATATGCGGTGATGGCAGGCGAATTTGATTCGATCGATCATCCTTCGGTACCGCAGGTTCTTGAGAGAGTTAAGACTTATCAAGCCAAGTCGCTTTTGGCCGAAGGGACTGACGCAGATGGTAAACGAAAAAAAGAAGATGTAGATACTGTTCGAGGGGCCAAGAAATGGCTTAGTGGATTTTCGAAGGAGAAGCTTCGAGGGCCACTTGAGCATGCTTTCATGACCCGCAATCCGCTTTTGCCACCGGACTTTTTTCAATCACCGGACTTGGAAAAATTTGTTTACGACATGAATCGTCAGCCGGGATACAACGAGCATTCGTTATTGGACAGCAAGAGCAAGTACACCGTGCGAGTCTTGACGTTCCGTGGCGACAGTGAGTTTATATCTTGGGGGAAATCGACATCGGGTGATGATAAGGCGCAGGGGGCGAGTTCGTTGGAGCAAGCAGCCGAGCGTGCGTACATCGCTATGAAAGCTCTGCGAGTTGCAGGTTATGAAGCTTATCAGTACCACGATCGCGAGCAGAGCATTGTCACCGTGGGTGGATTTGATCAATTGGGAACCACGGATGCAAACAATCGGTTTGTTTATTCGGCGGACATTCGTGCGGTGATCGAAAGGTTTTCATCTGATGGGCAAATGGCCGACACATCGAGATTTGATTTGAAGCTGGGCAAGGCTGTACAACCGAGGCTGTTGTTGGATCTGGTGGATCAAAGGAAGATCCCGGAGTTGTACCAGGGCTCGCGCCAAGAACAACTGGCTTACTATAGCAAGCTATCGATTGGGTTTGACATCAAGCCGACCCCGATGGCGATTCCCAGGTACAATACGTCTCGAATCTATGCCGGCTCGAGGCTTGGTGGGAAGTAGAATCGATGGTATCAGCGGATTGCTTTAGGGATTCGAATCGGTTTGCCCTCCTGATGCGATTGGTAAAGGTTCCTGATGATCGTTACGTATTCTTTCATCGAATGGTCGGATAGGTAGTCAATTTTTCCTTTCCTTAAACCTTGCATAAATCCGCGAAGGCGATCTTGGAATCGGAACCAGTTGTGGATGCTGCTTATTTTGCCTTTCCGGTTGACATAGATTTCGCGTCCCATATGGTGGTACCCCAGGAGTCGTGGAGGGATTCGAGGGACAACATCGTTGTTATTGACCCAACGATAGTGGCGAATCTTGAGGAAGGATGCATAGGCCCGATTACCGACGCGTGGAGCTCCGAAGGAAAAGATCGCTTGGGGGTTGGACGGAATTGGAGAGAGTTTGCAGCGTACAGCGCAGACGGCGGCCATCGCGCCGCCGAGAGAGTGACCTGCAAACCAAACGGATCGTTGGTTCTCTTTGAGTCGGTTTTCGAGTTCAGGCCATAGCAGATTCACATGTCCGTCGAACCCGCTGTGGACTCGTCCGATATCGCAGGCGATTGTCCAGGCTTTCGCATCGGCTGCGATGTCTTCCCATTTGGTTGGTTCGGTACCGCGCGAGACGATCAAGCAGTCGTAGGGGGTGCCGAAAACGAAGGCCTCTGAACCGGCTTGAGCGACAAAGTCGCATTGATCGATACCGGCTTGGTAGACGACTTTTGAGATCAGATCGGGAGGACCATAAGCGAGCCTGGAGAGTTCGGCCATCACGAGCGACTTTTCCAACCAAGAGAATTGGCTCAGTTGTCGATCGAGTTTGATCGTCAGTGGTTCGGCGGGAAATACGGCGGCTTGTTTGGGGTCCTTGGTGATACCCGAAGCGTTTTTAGCCGGCTGATTGTTGATCGGGATACTTGATCCGTCCATGATGGATAGCGTTTAGGTTTTTGATCAAAGATTGTTTGATGGCATCGAGTTCCACGAGTGTCAGTTCGCATTCATCGAATTGGCCGTCGAGAAGTTTTTTCATCGCGATTTGGTCGACGAGAGTTTGGATTCGCGAGGATGTCGGTTCGCGAAGGGCTCGTGTTGCGCTTTCGACTGCATCGGCGATCATCAAGATCGCAGACTCTTTTGTCTGCGGTTTAGGCCCAGGATAACGAAACTGAGTTTCAGAGACTTCCTCGATGTCTTTATTTCCCTCATTCTCTTTGATCGCTTGGTGATAGAAGTACTCGACCAAGGTTGTACCGTGGTGTTGTTCTATAAAATCGATTATTCGCTGAGGTATATTGTGCTGTTTAGCCAGGTCAGCACCATCTTTCACATGCGCGATGATCACCAGGGTACTAAGTTCGGGCTGGAGGGCGTCATGTCGATTGGCTCCAGGCATTTGGTTTTCGACGAAATAGTTCGGCTTAAACATTTTTCCGATATCATGGAAACAGGCACCGACGCGCACAAGCAGACCATTGGCTCCGATGCTTTCGGCTGCGGACTCTGCCAGGGAAGCGACCGAGATGCTGTGGTTGTAAGTACCGGGAGCACGTTGGGCTAGTTGTTTTAGAAGCGTGTGACTCATGTCACCGAGTTCCAGGAGGCTAAGATCGGTTTCAATGTCGAAAAGTTGCTCGATAAAAGGAAGCAATCCGACCATCAGTGGGCCGCAGATTGCCACAAATGCAGCTTGTTTAAGCGCTTCAAAAATCAGTTGGCTTGAGTAAAGCGGAACGGATTTTTCTGTGCCGTTTCCGTAGGGTTCGCTGGAAAATTCGAGGGATTGACCTGTCAGGATTCCTAGCCCCACGCATGTTGCAAATACGATCACAGAGACTCCTAAGCCGACATAGACCAATCTGGTCCGGTTGCGAATTCTTCCCGATAGGAGACTGGCACCGGCGGCTGCGCTGAACGTCAGGATGTACTCGGCGAGATCTCCACCGGTGCTAAATGCAATTACCAAGCAGATTGCTGCCGATAGCATCAATGCCGTCGGTCTACCGTAGACCAATGCAGCGGAGATTGCAGAGAGAGTTACCGGAACAATCTCGACATGAAAAGGATCTCTTGAAGCAACGACTGCAGCGATGATCGTAAAGGCCGAAAGTCCCACCAACCGTAGGAGTTTAGAAACCTCCATAATTGGCGAACGATCGCGAGACTGGTAAATGAAAAACCCGCAAAGCAGCGATACTGCCGCCAGGAGTCCCCATGTTGCCGCGAGGCGTTGGACTTTCTGTCCCAGAGTCATCTGCTGAGTGTAGGCTTGATGCTCGGTTCTAAGCAATCGAATTTCTTTAGGTCCAAGCAATTTGCCCATAGGGACCAGTGCGCCATAGGTTGTCTCATAGGAGACCATGGCAGGTTTGACGGCGCTAACTGCATTGATTCTAGCGACGTTGCTCAAGTCCTCTCGGAAGGCAAGAGTTGCCGGCAACTTAGCCGCGAGAAACCGATGCACAATTTGAGCGAGTAAATCAGCAGATCCATCCCCGAACTGTTGTTTGATTTCTCTTTCGAGCGATCCTTTGAGTGTGGTGATCAGTTCAGCCCTGCGAACCCTCGATACATCGACTTCGATTCGCTGGTCATCCTTGCCTTGCTGAATAACCTTGATAAATCTTTGATTTCCTTTTTGTGGGTCATGTCGAAGCGATTGGATAATCCCAAATTCTTCGAGGGGGCTAAAGACTTTTTGGATGGCCGCATCGAATTTGGTGATATCTGCATCGGTTGCGAGAGTTTTCTTGATGCAATCGATAATCTCTTGGCGATCGAGGCTCGTCAAGCTTGGGCCTTCGGATTGAGATCCGAAAAATTCCAAGTCGGAATTTAGTGATTCATCGAGTGGTTGATTTTTTTGATGATCACGAATCGCAAAGAGAACATCTTGGAGTTCGCCTCGCAGTTCTATAAGCGGTTCTTTGCGGTTCTCATACACGCAAAGAACATCTCGGGCAGCTTGAACCTTGAGTCCATCGGTCTGAGCCTCGTCTTCGATCTGGAATGGGATTCGTGCGGGAATTGCTCGCTGGGGAACATAGCCGATTCGGTAGGGGAATGGAGGCTCCCAACTTTTCAGTGCAACGGACAAAATCAGTCCAGCAAGAACAACGATGAATGTTCTTTGAATCAAGCCCAGGTTCTTGAGGCGATCGATCCAGTCACGCCAATCGAATCGCCGTGTTTTGAGCGATGCGGCACGTTCGCTTCGACTTTTCTTTGAGGAGTTTTGCATGACGATGATTCAGAAACCGACTTAGCTTCGATCGGGCTTTCTGAGAGTGTGACTTGGGGATCCTTGGGTTTGTTCGTAGGCAGTTACAATGCGTTGAACAAGGGGGTGTCGAACGATGTCGCTTTCGTGGAGTTTGATCACAGCGATGCCTTCGATTGCTCCGAGTCGCTGGATTGCGTCTCGAAGTCCACTGGTAACTCCAGGGGGCAAATCGACTTGGGATGTGTCGCCCGAGACAACGACTTTCGAGCCTCTTCCCATGCGAGTTAGGAACATCTTCATCTGAGCGACGGTGGCATTTTGAGCTTCGTCCAGAATGATGAAGGCTTGATTGAGTGTTCGACCTCGCATATAGGCAAGTGGAATCACTTCAATCACTTCTTGTTCCATTAGAAACTTAACCTGGTCAAAATCAACCATTTCGTTGATCGCATCGAGTAACGGACGGAGGTAGGGGTTAAGTTTTTCTTTGAGATCCCCTGGCAGGTATCCAAGGCTTTCTCCTGCTTCGACGGCGGGTCGTACCAAAACTATTTTGCGAATCAGTTTGGCTCGATAAGCCTCGACGGCGGTAGCTACGGCGAGGTAGGTTTTTCCGCAACCCGCCGGGCCCGAACAGAGGGTCAAGTCATGGGTTCGAATCGCGTCGACATAGGTGCTCTGACCGGGTGTTCGAGGTTTGACCCGGCGACCTGCAGATCCGATGGCGACATCTTTGCTTTCGGTTCTAGGATCGATTGAGGCCTCAGGGCTATAGGCCGTGGCTTGATCGAGCAATCCGTCGATTTCATCGGGTTGGATAATCCCGCCTCGCACGATTTTTTCTTTGAGTTTTTCAAGAATGCCCGTTGCAATATCGACCGAATGGCTCGGACCGGCGACGCGAATCGTCCCGTTTCGATGCGTGATGGCAACTCCAAGTTGATTTCTCACTTTTCGCAAGTGAGTGTCTTGTGGGCCAAATAATTGGATGGCTAACTGTGGGTCTCCCAACGTTAGCGTCGATTCTGACATGGTTGAACTTTCCTTGATTAAACCCTACGGCTTTGATTGTTGCATGAACCACGGAGGCTTTCAAACCCCTGGCTAGTGCTTAGAGTCAGATCCAACCCAAAAGGATCGCGATCAACCCCACCATTCCGGCAGGAATCAGCGAATCGGTCACATCCCATACCCCACCGAGTCCAGCGAAACTGCCTCCGCTGTCCTTGATATCCCCCGAACGTTTCATCATCGATTCGATCAAATCGCCTAGGAGCCCGAACCAAGTCAGCGCAGTGCCCATGAGTAGAGCACCGGCTAGTTGCCATCCTAAGGAGTCATTTTGTGATTTGCCGATCCAACAAAAGTAGATCGAGGCACTCAGGCAAGCGCTGGCCCATCCACCTACGAGGCCTTCCCATGTTTTCTTAGGACTGAGCGTGGGAGCCAAAGGTTTGCGCCCAAAGTTTTTCCCTGCAAAATAAGCACCCGTGTCTGCCATTTTGGTTACCAATGCGATGCCGACAATATTGAACATCGCAAGCTTTTGGTCTCCGATGTGACGGAGGATCCACCAAAAACTCGTTGCAAACGAAACATACTGCAAGAGTCCTAGGCTAACGAGCCAACCCATGGCCTGCTGACGGTTTTTGTAAGCCAGAATTGCACGTAAACCAAGTAGGCTTCCGAGGATCCAGTTCCCCAGACAGACCATCGCAAGCCTGCCTGGGACGCTTGTCCAATCCGCATCGACCCAGGAGGCTAAGCCCAGCGCCGAAGCGATTTCGGGAATCATAGGCAGTGCTGCTGAAATCGAGACAATCATGGGTGACCAAAAAACAGGAACTTGCCAAGCCTCCCGGACAATCAAACTTGCCTCGTGCGATGTACCCAGACAAAGCACCGCATAGATTGGCAGCATCCAAAGGCCTGGGATTCCCGCGAGCGGCATGTTGACATCAAGATAGATGAATCCAAAGACGATTGCCAAAAGGACTGCTGCAGTTTGCAAACGGCTGACTAACACGCTAGCTCCCTACAAAAACGTCTGAGCATCATTGTTTTCCTGTTGGGAGTGTTGATCCAGAAGGCTTGGGCTGGGTTTGGCTCAAGTAGTCTACGGTCTCCCATTCGGCGCGGACTTTAGGAGGCAGTGCATCGCGGATTGTCCGTTGTTTCTCAGGAATCAATATCGACATCTCTCTGACCGCTCGATTGTAGCTCTCGTTATTGATCTCTTCGTCGATGGTTTGGCGACGAAGTCGTTGTTGTATCCACCCTAGTTCGATGTGCGCTATCGTTCGCATGATTTCGTCTGAATAAGGCGAGTCGACGACCACTCGCAGACTCGATTCAGCAGCGGCAAAGTCGTCTCCTTCGAGCCTCAATCGCGCTATTTGCAATTGCGATTTCAAAAAATAGCTTCGGCTAACTGCATCGGTTGGGGGAAAATATTCCGACACGGCAGTCCAATTTTTAAGATTGTTCTCGGACAAAGCTAGAGCGTATTGTCGTTCAATCGAGGATTCCCGCAGGACACCTGCGGTCGTGGTTGTCTGACGGGAAAAAAGATCGACTCTTGCAAGCGTGTAACTCAAAGCCGAACCAAGAGCCAAAGGAACGAGTAACCATACCCAGGCGACACTTACGAGTCGGACCTTTTTACCTGGGTTCGAAACACTGGGAACCCGGTTGGATCTTCGACCGGTGAGCAAGACCTGTAATTCTTCGGTCGCCACGCTCGATGTGATCGCTTGATGATCGATCACCAGACCGGAGAAAGGCACCATCTTGTCACCTCGACCCTCAAGGTGAGCGTCGATAAAATTTCGTAGTTCTCGGGCTAGTTCCATCGCCGATGCGAATCGGTCCTCAGGACTTTTCTTGAGCAGTCGATGAACGATATCGATCAGGTCTTTCGGAAGATCCGGACGCAATTGCCCGAGTGGAACCGGTTCGGCCTGAATATGTTGCATGGCCAAAGCCAATGCGGTGTCCCCGGAGAAAGGTGGCCGACCAGAGAGCATGTGATAGGCTGTTGCTCCAAGCGAGTACAGATCGCTACGGGAATCGACGCTCAAGCCTTGGACTTGCTCGGGGCTCATATACAGCGGAGTTCCAAGTGCCACGCCCACGGCAGTGAGATTCTGATTTTTGCCTCTGGCTCTTGCTAGGCCAAAGTCCGCAACTTTCACTTCTCCGTCGGGAGTCAAAAGTAGGTTATCTGGTTTGATATCGCGATGGACTAATCCAATCGATGCGGCTTTCTGTAGGGCCGACGTGGCCTGCCACAAAATCGAGACGGCTTCATCGACCGGCAAAGCACCTCGCCTTTGAATGAACGAACTGAGATTGCTACCCGGAACATATTCCTGGGCGATGTAAAGTGTCGTATCGAACTTACCGATATCATAGACTTGGACAATGTTCGGGTGGATCAACGATGCCACCGATCTGGCTTCCTGAAGAAACCGCTGTTCGTGCTCCTCGGAGCCGACGAAATCGGCGCGCAGGACTTTCAATGCCACATGGCGATGCAGGGAGTTTTGGAATGCCAAATAGACTTCGGACATTCCACCTACCCCTACTCGGTGTAGGATGCTGTATCCGCCGATAATCTGGTTCGTTAGATCCTTGCCTTCGCTGGCCCGATTCATGTACTGTGCCAATGATTCGAAAAGATGACTCGCCGGGAGAGTGCCGTCAGGTTTCAAAAACCACTGCGATCACGGATTTTTCCCATGCTGCATACGGAACGAAAAGCTCTGACCCTTGCACCTGTATTTTATCCAATAGTTGCCCGGACAAGTCGGCTTTCCAGGCAGATCGCAGCGATTTAGGTAAGCTTATTTTGGCTGTCGAGGATTTACCGGCACCCTCGCATAGGTAAATCAGCCAGTCGGGTTGAACCGTTCGCTCTGCGTCTTGGTAAAGCAGATTTTCGCAGGGCAACAAGGAAAAACGGATGTTGGCATGGTTGCACTGGGCTAGCCATCCACTCGAAGGAAGCTTGCTCGATGCCAGCGCGCTCGAACCCGAAGGTTGTACCTCCGGAGGCAAAACCCAGGGTGATTCGAACAGATCGATCGCAGTTTCCCAAGGTCTTTGCCAATTGATTCCGATGAAAAATTTCGCATCGATCGAGCCATCGGCAGCAACCGGCAGGAGACTCTGGAGTTGATTGCCCCCTTGCTTGATGTGGTAACTCAGTCCACCTGTTGCAAAGTAAATTTTGTATTGAGCGTCATCGATCTCAATGAGTTCGATGTTTGCTTGAAGAGGCCCAAGCCACTTGCATTTGTTTCCATGCGACCAAAGCTCTAACGTGGCAGCTTCGCTAGGCCATATCATTCGCCACACTGGTGTGCACTTGGCCCTGTCGAATCCACCACCAGTAAGTTGAACTTCGACCCATTTGCAGCCTTTTTGAAGCGATAGGCTTTGCTCAATCCAAGGAAGATTTCCTTGTGGATCATGCTTGAAATCAAAAACACCACGCGTAACAACAGACCCGAAGGAGTCGCTCGGATCGTGCATCTCGACACGGGTTTCGCTCAGTGGGATCCAATCGGTGTCGCTCAAACGATGATGCTCACCGGCAGGTTTTCCAGCCAACGAGACCATACCGCTTAGACGATTCCCTCGTTGATCTCGAATATAAAAGGAACGCAGGTGTCCTTTCTTTGGATCGATTTGCAACTCGATGAACTCATTGGCCAAGGATCCGTCCTTTTGGGAAACTTTGGAAGACTGCCCCAATAACGACTTCAGTAAACCGCCAGACCTGACTGTAGTTGCTTGCCCAGGGGGCCCGGCTTTGATTCGCGCAAAGCCCATCGGAGGCAAGTCGATCATGGCATGGGATTGGAATGCTTGGGCACGAAGCGGGCTAAGCGATACGACGCGATCAGACTGTTGCTGTTGAACAGCGAATTCTGAGTTACCCAAGACTATCCCTAGGCGTCGCGGGTGGCTTGCATCATTGAGCACGATCCAATCGAGATGTGGTCCGAGAAATCCTCGGATGATCTGCTCTGCTTGGACTCTGAGACTCAAGATTTTCGGAGCCAGATCCTCTGCCCATGAAGCATCGTTCTGAAGATTCGATTCGCTATGGGCAGCTTGCAGGTCAAGTTGTTCAAGAAGATTATCAATATCGGCCAGCACAGGACTTTCAGGCCCCTGGACATCTGCAACTCCGTGGGTTTTCCTTGCGCATATCCAGCATTTGAGCATGTCTGCGAGTCGTTCAAGCCCATAGATATTGCGATGCAAATGGATAAGGCTACGTTGCATCTCGTGGATCTTCTCGGGTTGTTTCGGAATGGCAAACGGAAAGTGCTGCGATCCGAACTGATCCGACCAATAGGGCTGTGAAGTGGAGTGGAAGTATTCATCGGCCAGAATCCATTTTCCAATCGCAGGGGTTCGCCGATTGACGCGGAGGAGATCCTGAAAAATCTCACAGGTACGATCGGGCCAGTGGGCTAAAACCAACGTTGGAACTTGGTGATAATCGAGTTGCTTAGCCATCGCTGCTCCAAGCCCCAGCAGCGATTGGGGATCCATGGCATCGACCATGTGCCCTAGGACGACATCGATCGAGGGGCTTTCGGCAGAGGATTGCCACTTGAGCTTCGCATGTTCCTTTTCCGGGATCATCCCATCGAGGTATTTTTCAAGAAGAGCTCCCTGAAAACCATACAGTTTGGCAATGCTCGGCAAGTGCGCAGGGATGCTTGGAAAAAACGGGGCCAGGATCTTCGTCGGGGGCAACTCTAGCTCAGCCCATTGGGTGTTGGCCCTCTGAAAACTCCTGATGAGAGCTTTTTCACTAAGGTAGGTGTGCTTTACTTCACGATGAAAACCACCGACGAGGCACAAGGTTTTTTGGTTGAATCGATCGGCGAGTTTGTCGAACGACTCAGGGCTCGATACTCGAAGCTTCTGGATCGTCTCGGTCGTTGCCAAGAGGCTCAAAGGCGACGGGCATTGGAGTTGGGATGCGAAGCGATTACCGAGGGTACTCGGAGCCGAGAGTACCAGATGCAACAGGTAGCCTTGTTGCGAGCAATATCGATCTCTTTCCTGGGATAGTGAATCGAAGGCCGCCGTAAGCCATCGATTCGCTTCATCGTAGTTTCCTTGGTTAAAATTGCATGCGCCTTGAATGATCTGATCCGATACAATCATCCAGTCAAGATTGAATGAATAACGAAGCTTTCTTGCCATTTGCTGGATCTGCATGACCGCATAGCCGAAAGCCAAAAAGTCTTTTTCCAAATCGTTGCAAAGCTCTGATAAGGCGTTGGGGGCGAATCCTTCTTGAACACTTTCAATCCCTAACATTCTAGAAATCTCTTCGGTGATCAAGTCGCTGGCTCGTGAATCACTAAAGAGCACTTTGTTTCCGGAAATCTCAAGCTGTTCTTGGAGCGGTTGATCCAAGAGTTCCTCGGAGAATTTAGGAACCACCACCAGAGCGTGTTCGACATCCAAACCTGCTCGGTCGCAGCGTCTGGATTCAGGAAGAAACCCCAGAGTGCCAAGGATCCTTGGTGACCACAAAGATGTCCAAGCTCGATGGTAGTCAAGAAAAAGGGATTGGTTTGCCTGCCCATCGAGCCGGCCACCTTGGCCGCTGCCCGAGGGCAACTCCTCAAGCGAGGTGGTAGGAAGTGCAAAGATTAGCCGTTTGAAAATCGAATCGGATTCCATAATCCAAGAGTATGAGCCATAATAACTGGCTTGGAAGACGAAAACTTCGAGGAATTAACTTTATGAATACTGCTCGGTTTGCTTTGCGAGCCTCCAGCGAAAGAGTTCGAAATCTTCCCCTGGTCGGGATTTTTGTCTCGTTTTTGCTCGTGGCTGGTGTTTGCGTTCTGGGGCTATGGAATGATCTAGGCAATCGCCGATCATTGATCATGAGTTCAGAAATTTCGAACCTTGAGTCTCACGTCGAACGAACAATCATCCGTATTGAAAGTGACTTACGGGATGGAAAGACCTTAGAAGATTTCTCGGAACCGACAGTCGCTCCATGGTTGATTGAGCATTGGTTTCGTATGATCGAGTTGCCTGAGAACCGCATCTATGCATGCATTGAAGACGAATCGGGTTCGATTAGGTCATCCGGAGGTAAGATTAGTTCAGTGAAGGATAGGGTACTAGATCGAGAACAAGTCCCTGGTTTTCCAAAGGTCATTCAGTACGTGCGCGACGTTACAGACCAAACCCAATCGACGGAAGCCTTTGCCATTGAAATAAATCTACCGATCGAGTTGGGGAATCAGCGGATTGGAATTTATCGAACAGCGATCCCGATGAAGTGGCTAGAGGGTCAAATCACGTCGGCTGAAAGGTCTCGTTGGGTTGTTTGGTTTTCAGTACTCCTTGCCATGACCATGATCGTTGCGACGACTGCCGTTTTCGTTTTCCGCTTAGGCTCCCATTCGCGAGACCTTGAGGTCGCGTTGAAACATTCCGAGACAAGGCGTCTAGCGGACTTGAGTAAACTCGTGGTGAGCATGGCCCACGAACTGCGCAATCCACTGAATTCTATTCGTCTAAACCTGTTTTCGTCTGAGAAACTAATCCGAGGTGAATCTCCTATGGATCAACGAGAAGCCCTGGTCATGATTCACGAATCCGTTGGGGAGATCGAACGTGTGAATGAGTTGATCGGCCAATTGCTCGGATTTGTAAAAACCGACGAAAGCCAAGAGACTTGGCTTAATATCGACAGCGAAATTCAGTCCGTACTTCAGTTCCTCAAAACTACCCATGCTCACCATGGGATAAAAATAGACTATCGTTTCGAGGACGAGATTGCTATCGGCAAGGTGTCGAAGAAATACCTCCGGCAGATCCTTATCAATCTTCTACAAAACGCGCAGCAAGCGATGATCGGTGGAGGTCAAATCCGAATCTCCTTGCACTGCGACTCACAAACCGTGACTGTATCGGTAGAAGACACTGGTCCAGGCGTTCCATCGCACTTGTTCGAAAAGATCTTTGAACCCTTCTACAGCACCCAGCCCGATGGTGCAGGGTTAGGACTGGCCGTAGTAAGAAACTTGATCGAAGCTTCCGGAGGAAGTGTTTCATGCCAACGAAGTGAAGAGCTTGGCGGACTAAAATTGACGCTGCGTTTTCAGGCCAAACCAGCTATCGTCGCGGCATTGAAGACCTCAAACTGAAATGCTACGGATTCCAAAACCGGAAGAACCTTAAACCCTGACCGAAGTACAGAAAAACTATGAACACGGCAATGACCATCCTTGTGGTCGAAGATCAAGTGCGCGAGCGAGAGGCTCTTTCGCGGATGCTGCGTTCCGAGGGTTACAACACAATTGGTGCGGGAAACCGCCCTGAGGCGATTCGGGCCTTCGAGGATTCTGTCGATATTGTCGTATGTGACCTACGACTCGGTACCGACGATGGCCTGGATGTGCTCAGGCAGTGGCGAGAGACCAAACCCTCGGTGCCAGTGCTCATGGTCACGGCTTATGGTGATATCCACTCGGCGGTTGAAGCCATGAAACTTGGTGCTTCGGATTACCTCACCAAGCCGCTTAAACCAGAGGAACTGCTGATGCTTTTGAATCGCTATCTTCCCATGCGAGTCCGCCAGAAACATGGCTCCCAAATCGACGCTGGTGGCATTGGGCGAATGATCGGTCAGTCGTACAAGATGAGAGAGGTTTTCGATCAGATAGTGAAAGTCTCTGCTTCAGACTCCACAGTGCTCATTGTCGGTGAATCCGGTACCGGAAAGGAGCTCGTAGCCTCAGCGATCCACGAAAATAGCCGTCGAAGAGCCGAACCGTTTGTTGCTGTGAATGTCACGGCGTTGCCCGATGCACTGATTGAATCGGAACTCTTCGGTTACGTACGGGGTGCGTTCACCGGTGCTGCAGAATCTAGAGAGGGCAGGTTTCGTACAGCCAATCGAGGCACGCTCTTTATGGACGAGATCGGGGATCTGCCACAAGTGCTCCAGCCCAAACTGCTCCGCGTCCTAGAAACTTACAAATTTGCCCCCGTAGGCTCGAATGTCGAGTCCCAAGTGGATATTCGATTGATCGCAGCAACCAGTAGGAATCTACCGGAAATGGTAGCCGACGGCCAGTTTCGAATCGACCTGTACCACAGACTCAATGTTCTGACAATCGAACTGCCATCCTTGAGAGAACGACCCGAGGATATCCCAATCCTGGTCGACCACTTTTTGCGAGACTGCGCCAAAAGGCATCTTCGAAGCGTGCCAGAAGTCACTTCGGATCTGATGGAGTATCTACAAGGTTACGAATGGCCAGGAAACGTTCGGCAACTCCGAAACGTCATCGAAAACATGATGGTCATGGGAGAAGAAGGCATGCTAACTGTCCGGAACTTGCCGAAATACCTCAGCGGCAATCCCCTAAGCGAACAACACCACGGATTTAAGGGGTCCTTTAATCTTCATGATCTAGAGAAAGAAGCAATCCTATCTGCCCTTAAAAAATCCTACGGGAATCGAACCCATGCAGCCCACACCCTTGGGATTTCGGTTCGAACCCTCCAAAGAAAGCTCAAGCTTTGGGGGATCGAATAAAAAAACTCCAGCCTAACGCTCAATTCGATTCTCGCCATCATAACCGGTTGGGAGGTTTATGATGCCCGGAGCAAGTACCGACATACGCTAAGCTGGAGTTGATTCTGCACAGAGCACACCTCGTGCCAGATTCGCGAAAAAATCAGTTTGCATCAATAACCAACAAATTGATACAAAAACCTAAGGCTTTCGATTGTCCCGTTTTCTCGGGTAGGACAAATCGTCGCCGAACACGACAGTTTGTCGCACTTGGGTGGGGCTTTTTTGAGAGTTGATTGGCGAAGCGAGCATTCGACCTTTTTTCGAACAGGTGGTATAGTTTCTACCCCGAAGAAATGCTCTTGAAGGTACTGGCAACGCGAATTCAAAACGGAGATCGAAATGACGATTCCAATGACGACCGAACGAAAAACTTCTGTGATGACCGGCGCGGATATTCTGGTCAAATCATTGGTGGATCACGGTGTGGAAATCGTATTTGCCTACCCCGGTGGGTGCTCGATGCCCATGCACCAGTCACTCACGAAATACGAAGGTCGACTTCGAACGATCTTGCCAAGGCACGAACAAGGGGGGGCTTTTGCGGCCCAGGGGATCGCTCGGTCGACCGGAAAGATCGGCGTGGTCATGGCAACCAGTGGTCCGGGGGCAACCAACCTCGTCACGGCCATCGCCGATGCGAAACTCGACAGCATCCCTCTGATTGCAATCACAGGACAAGTTCCCACGGGTGTCATTGGTACCGATGCCTTCCAAGAAACCCCGATCGTCGAAATTTGTCGGGGGATTACCAAACATCATTACTTAGTGACCAAAGTCGACGATGTCGCCAGGGTGATGAAAGAGGCGTTTTACATCGCTACGACCGGCAGACCCGGTCCGGTTCTGATCGACATGCCCAAGGATGTGCAGTTGGACTCTTGTGAAGTCGATTGGGATGTGCCGATGAACCTTCCTGGGTACTCACCCATGAAGCATCCCAACGCAGCCCCCGAGCAGATTCGCCAAATTGCCGCAGCCGTACGGCACTCAAAACGTCCAATCATTTATTGTGGCGGAGGGATTGTCACGGCAGAAGCTTCCGAGGAACTTCGCAAATTTGCCGAAAAGACGGGTATTCCTGTAACAATGACGGTGATGGGGTTGGGTGTCTATCCAGCCGATGGTCCGTTATCGTTGGATATGCTCGGAATGCATGGTGCTGCCTATGCAAACTATGCCGTCCGAGACTGCGACCTTTTGTTGGCCTTCGGGGTTCGATTTGATGACCGGGTTACAGGGCATTTGGCTTCGTTTGCCAAGAATGCCAAGATCGTGCACGTCGATGTGGATGCTTCAGAACTCAACAAGAACAAAGTGGCTCATATCGCAGTCAGAAGCGATATCCGGTTCGCACTTAGCGAACTGAATAAAATCGTAGAGCCACCTGAGAACATACAGGCTTGGGTGGATCATTGCCGCGAACTGAAAGCCAAACATCCTTTCGGCTATGATCAAAATTTTGACGGTATTTTGCAACAGCATGCCATTCGAACCCTGTCGAATCTTACGGCTGATCGCAAGACGTTTGTCACCGTCGGGGTCGGCCAGCATCAAATGTGGGCCGCTCAGTTTTTCCAATTCCGACGGCCTCGGACTTGGCTCAGCAGTAGCGGGCTTGGAACCATGGGCTTTGGATTGCCCGCTGCAATGGGTGTCCAGGCCGCCCACAAAGATGCTTTGGTCATCGACATCGATGGCGATGGATCCTTCCAAATGAACATCCAGGAACTTGCAACCCTGCATTGCGAAAAGCTTCCTGTGAAAGTGCTACTGCTAAACAACCAGCACTTGGGGATGGTCGTCCAATGGGAGGATCGTTTCATGGGATCCAACCGCGCTCACACCTACCTCGGCCCCATCGATCATGAAGAAGCCAGAGGACCGGGTTCTACCATCGCCCATACTTACGCAGAAAATCGTTACCCCGATTTTGTAAGCATCGCCAAAGGCTTTGGTTGCGGTGCGGCCACGATTCGCAACAAGGCGGATCTGGAACCTGCTTTGCTGGAGATGATCAACTACCCCGGTCCGTATGTTCTCGATGTCCAAGTCCCCTACCAAGAACACGTTCTACCCATGATTCCCTCAGGTAGAACCGTCGATGAGATGATCCTTAGATAGTTCCTGCGAAGATTTCGAAGTTAGGCTTTAAGATGCTTGATCTTTACGACAAAACACAAGACGCTTGCGCTGTGATCCAAAAAAAATGGGGCAAAAAACCCCACGCTGGCATCATTCTCGGCACAGGCCTAGGACCACTGGTCAATAAGATCCATGTACAAGCCGAATTCGATTATTCTGAGATTCCGCACTTCCTGAAGTCTACGGCAACAAGTCATCGAGGGCGACTTCTGTGCGGTGAGCTCTCGGGAGTCCCGGTCGTCGCGATGGAAGGCAGGTTCCACATGTACGAAGGCTACCCGCTTGATCTTATCACCTTGCCCGTAAGAGTGATGAAGTTCTTGGGTGCACAGCTGCTAATGGTCTCCAATGCTTGCGGAGGTATGAATCCGAATTATCAAGCCGGAGATATCATGCTTATCGATGATCATATCAATCTCATGGGTGGAAATCCTTTGATCGGTATCAATGACGATCGACTCGGCCCTCGCTTTCCAGATATGAGCCAACCTTACGACCGCCGACTAATCCGTGAAGCTATGCGAATCGCCCGCAAAGCGGACATCATCGCCCACCAAGGGGTATTTGTAGCGGTCGCAGGTCCGAACCTTGAGACTCGTGCCGAGTATCGATTCCTAAGACAAATCGGGGCCGATGTCGTAGGCATGTCGACGGTGCCCGAGGTGATCGTCGCCGTTCACAGTTCCATGCGAACGGTCGGATTCTCAGTCGTTACCGATATGTGCCTGCCCGATGCCCTTGAAGCTGCTGATGTCTCCAAGATCATCGCCATCGCCAACGATGCCGAACCTAGGCTAACGACGCTTCTGACCGGAGTCCTCGAGTACGACGCAGCACGCGGCTCCTAAGGCACACTAGCGACGCGCCTTTTTTGGGGAGTCAGTTCCATTCCAATTCCACCCAAGAGCAACGGCTTCGATTCAACGCCACTAAACTGGCTTCGAGAGAACTATCCGTCGTGTAAGCCACGGATTGGAATGATCCTTGGAAGCGGTTTAGGCGGCCTTGCAGATTCCATCGATCAGCCGACCAGGATCCCGTTTGAAGCGATCCCACAGTTTCCCTTGCCGAGAGTCCCAGGCCATCAGGGGTGCTTGATTTTCGGCAATCTCGGGGGGATTCAAATCGCCATGCTTCAAGGTCGCTGCCACCTCTACGAAGGCTGGTCATCTGAGGAGGCACTCGTCCCCCTAAGGACGCTCATCGACCTAGGCATAGAGCTTGTGATCCTCTCGAACGCATCGGGGGGCATCAACCCGAGGTTTCGAAGCGGCCAAGTCGTTGCGATCGATTCTCATATCGATTGGTTGTTCCAAGGCCCAAAGATCCCGAACCCAAATCCAGCCATGGCGTCTATGCTTGGACGCTCACATCGGTCCTATGACCCTTTGTGGATAGCCCGAGCCCAAGAAACTGCCATTGAACTCGGTTTTCAGTTAAGCACCGGAACCTACTTGGCTACACTAGGACCAAATTATGAGACACGCGCCGAGTATCGAGCCTTTGCCCAAATGGGAGCCGAAATGGTAGGGATGAGCACCGTTCCAGAATCACTTCTGGCCATGCGTTCTGGAGTTCCGGTATTGGCTTTCTCCGTGGTTACCAATGTCGCCAATCCAGATCTACCAAGCGCGACGGAGCACTCGGATGTCCTAGAATGGTCCAAGGTCGCTCGATCCAAACTTGAGCCACTGGTAAAAACCATCGCGTCAAAGTACTTCTGATAGACTAAAACAGCTCGCGAGGTAATTGCCAATGGATCATGAAGTAAATGACGATTCTCATAACGCGGTCGAAGATGGAATCGGATCGGTAGATAATGCGCCGACTCTTTCGATGCACTATGATGGATTGACCATCGACGGATATTCCCGCGCAGCGGTACAAAGCTATTGGCGTATCGCCGAACTAAAACTGGGTTTCGACCTTGGGGCTCAACCTTGGGACTTTATGTCCTTGCCCCGGACTTTTATCAGTCATCCGCATCTAGATCACATCGCTGCGATCCCAGCCTATGTGGCGCGACGCAGGATGATGAAAATGGAACGCCCAACGCTCTATTTGCCCGACTATGCACTTTCGACGGTCGATCAGATGCTCAAGGTCTTTACGCGGCTGGATCGAGGTCGCATGCCTTGCGAACTAGTTCCGCTTCGCGAAAACCAGGAGATTGATCTAACCCGAGAACTTCTCGTGACGACTCATGCGATGAAGCATTCGATTCCCGCGTTGGGATTTATCGTTTGGGAAAAACGACGAAAACTCAAATCTCAATTCGCCAATTGGACCGGTGACCAAATCCGTGATGCTAGGCTCTCGGGTATTGAAGTCACTTCGGAAACTCGAATCCCGCTTGTCGCTTACACCGGAGATACCGCCCCGGCAGGACTCGATCGTAACCCGGATATGTTTCGTGCCAAAATTCTCATCACCGAGATGACATTCCTTGCCCCCGATCACCGCAAAGACCTCATCCACAAAGATGGTCACATGCACTTGGACGATTTCGTCGACCGCAAGGATCTTTTTCAAAACGAAAGAATCATCTGCGGTCACTTTAGCGTGCGCTACAACAAGCCCCAGATCAATCGCTGGGTCGATAAAGCCTTGCCCGGTCGGCTCGATGGACGGCTGAAACTATGGATCTAGATGGATTCAAACGACCTGAGCCGACCAAACCCAGGCGACAAAACAGACTCCTAAAATCAATCCACCTGAAATCCCTACCCCTGCTGCAATCGCTGTTTTTGTGCTCACATCGAATTTCATCCTCATGCCAGGTGAAAGATGAATGTGTATGAGCCAACCCAGAACGAAACACATCGCCAATCCGATTGAAACGTGAAATGCACTTACCAAAGAAGATTGACTGAAGAACACCGCAATCAACCCGTCTCCAATTCCCTGGACAATCCCCCAGGTCAAGCCGATCAAAGCCAACCACCAGCCCCAAGACTCCTTAGCAGCCAGTCCTACTGCAGTTATCAAGTTGAATGCTGCAAACAAAACGCAAATCAACGCGCCCAAGGAGCCACAGCGGATCTCAACTGGCATCAGCGATTCAGCCGTCTGGCTTACACTGTAGTAGTGTTTACCCATAATCGTGGCGATTCGCAACAGCGTCCAAAACGCAAACAATCCTAAGATGGAAAAATAAAAACCTTGCAAACTTCGGTAGACGTTTTCAGGCGTGTCGCGAGGTACATAGTTTCTAAGCACAACCTCCTGTGCCTCAAACTCGCTTTCTGTCGTGCTCTCCGTGTCGCGTCCCATTTTGCACACCTATCGAAAAACCAATCCTAGGGGCGCCATCCTGTAGTGTTGCCACTACGACATATTGTCGTGCGTGGATGCAAGAACGCAAGTAGTATTACCCGATTTTTAGATTAATTTGAAAAAGCAATCGTCCATTTAGTGTTTTTCGCACTTCGGACGTTTATCAGGGTGATTGGAAGTTTCACCCAAAATAATTCGTCAAGCTCCCATCATCTCGACGGGCGGAACACTAGTTTTTGATGACCAAGTTGATCATCTTGCCCGGGATAACCACCACCTTGAGCAACTCCTTGCCATCGAGCAACTCAATCACCCTCGGACTCGACATCGCTAAAAGTTGAGCTTGCTCATTGCCAATCCCCACAGGCATCTGGATCTTGGTCCTTACCTTTCCGTTTACTTGAACCGGGATTTCGACCGAGTCGACTTTCATTTTTTCCGGGTCGGCCTTGGGCCAAGCCGCATAGGCCAAGGATTGATCATGACCTAGTACCCGCCAAAGTTCTTCAGCCAAGTGAGGAGCAAATGGCGCCAAGAGCAAAGTGAGGCATTCCATCGCCGTTTTCGGGCGAACTTCTTCCTTGGTGAAGTGATTGACAAACTCCATCATTCTGGCGATTGCTGTATTAAACGACAGACTCTCGATGTCTTGGGTCACCGCTGCAATCGTCGAATGCACCACTCGATCCTGCTCCTGTGACGTTGGAACATCCTGAACCGACTCGTTGCAACAGAGTTCCTCGGACCGCGAATCAACGATCAAACGCCATACGCGATCAAGAAAGTTCCTGACTCCGTTGACACCCTGCATGCTCCAAGGCTTCGTCGCCTCTAATGGACCCATGAACATTTCATAGAGGCGCAAAGCGTCGGCTCCGTACTCCTTGACTACGCCTTCTGGATCGACGACGTTCTTTAACGCCTTGGACATTTTGGCAACGATCCGATTAAGCTCTTCGCCGGTCTGGATGTGCCTTGCAACACCTTGCTCATCTTCTTGAACAAGATCAACCGAGACCAAAGCCCCCCGCTTATCTTTGAATGCATACGACAGAATCATTCCCTGATTGACCAGTTTCTGGAAGGGTTCAGGGTGGGTCACGTAGCCCCGATCATAGAGAACCTTGTGCCAAAACCTCGCATAGAGCAAATGAAGCACGGCGTGCTCGGCTCCACCGATATACAGATCCACAGGCATCCAAGCAGCCTCCTGCTTGCGATCCACAAACGCATCGGAATACTTCGGACTAATGAATCGCAAATAATACCAACACGACCCGGCCCACTGAGGCATCGTATTTGTCTCTCGACGATATCGCTTGCCATCGAGTTCGACATACAGCCAAGACGGATCGGCTTTTCCGAGCGGTGGTTCTGGACGCCCGTGGGGTTTGTAGTCCTCAAGATAGGGAAGATCGACCGGTAGGTCGCTCATGGGGACAGCACGGATTTGTCCATTAGGCTTCCCATCTTGATCCAATTCGTGAAGAATCGGAAAAGGTTCACCCCAAAAACGCTGACGACTGAATAGCCAATCTCTGAGCTTGTAGTTGACCGCTTCTCGACCAAGACCGAGTCGCTCGAGATTTTCGATGACTTTCGCTTTTGCCTCTTTGGTTTTGAGTCCGCTGAGCTGGCCACTTGCGATCGCGATACCTTCGCCTGCAAAGCAGACTTTACCACTGCGAATCTCATCCAACTCCTGTGGGCTAGCTGCAATCGGCTCGACGACTTGGACGATCGGCAATTGAAACTTCACCGCAAATTCGTAGTCACGCGTATCATGCGCCGGAACGGCCATGATCGCCCCTGTCCCGTAATTCCCCAGCACATAGTCTGCAATCCAAACCGGGATTGGCTTTTGTGTCACAGGATTGGTTGCAAAGGCCCCTGTGAATACTCCAGTCTTTTGTTTGTCCCCCTCGGTCCGATCTCGATCGCTTTTGAACGAAGCGGCTTTGCAATATTCTTCGACCGACTTTGCATGCTCACCAGAGGTGATTTTCGCTACCAGTGGGTGCTCGGGAGCCAGAACCAAGTAGGTTGCTCCATAGAGTGTATCGGGCCGAGTCGTATAAACCCGTATCGACTCGGCTTTAGCTGGGGCGCCGTCTTGGGTCGCCACAACAAAATCCACCTCGGCTCCCGTGCTCTTTCCAATCCAATCGGACTGCAGTTTCTTGATACCCGCAGACCAATCGAGCGTATCCAAATCCGCAAGCAATCGATCGGCATACGCAGTAATTCGGAGCATCCACTGCCGGAGCGGAATTCTCTGGACGGGATGATCTCCTCGCTCGCTTCTTCCGTCGATCACCTCTTCATTGGCCAGTACTGTACCCAATGCCGGACACCAATTGACCAAGGCATCGTCTTGATAAGCCAAACGAAAAGTGTCGCGATAACTGGCGATGGCCTCAGGCCCCTTGCTAGCAACATGATCGGGAATTGGCAACTGGCTGATCGGCTTGCCCTTGCGATCTTGTGGATCGTACCATGTATCAAAAAGAACCAAAAAGATCCATTGTGTCCAGCGAAAGTACTCCACATCGGTGGTCGCCAATGATCGATCCCAATCGTAGGAGAACCCGAGCATTTTTAACTGGCGAGTGAAATTCGCTATGTTCGCTTCGGTACTCTGGCGTGGTGGGGTATTGGTCCGAATCGCATACTCTTCGGCAGGCAATCCAAACGCATCGTATCCCATAGGATGCAAAACGGTTTTACCTTGCATCCGCCAGTATCTGCAATAGATATCGGTCGCCGTGTAGCCCTCGGGATGCCCGACATGCAAACCAGCACCGCTTGGATAAGGAAACATATCCAAAACATAGAGCTTCCCCTTGCCATTTGGATCGGGGAGTTCAGGGCAACGAAACGTTTTGTTCTGTTCCCAATAAGCTTGCCACTTGGGTTCGATTTCAGCAGGATTGTATCGAGGCATCGCGAGGACTTACTAAGGATTGAAAAACAACAGAACCTTTTAGAGCCGTTTTAAACGTGTTTTTAAGCCGAGTGGATCGCTCGCCCATCGACAGCCAATGCCGCTTCATGGATTGTCTCGGCAAGCGTTGGGTGGGCGTGGCAACTCCGAGCAATATCCTCGCTACTTGCCCCAAACTCCATGGCGATAGCAGCCTCGGCAATCAAATCCCCTGCCCTAGCCCCCAAAATATGAACCCCAAGCACGCGATCGGTCTTGGCGTCGGCCAAGATCTTCACGCGACCTTCGGCCTCTCCTAGAGTCCTCGCCCGACCATTGGCACCATAAGCTCCAACGCCCTTTTTGTAGCTCACCCCAGATTCTTTGAGTTGCTCTTCGGTCTTACCAACGGTAGCAATCTCGGGGTGGGTATAAACAATCGCAGGAATACAATCGTAGTTGAAGTGCGAATGGATACCCTGCATGCGTTCAACACAGACAACACCTTCCTCCATCGCCTTGTGAGCTAACATCGCGCCCCCAATCACATCCCCCAAAGCGTAGATTCCCGGCACCTTGGTTTGGAAATCGCTATCGACTTGGATAAACCCACGTTTGTCGGTTTCGATTCCGACATTCTCAAGTCCGATGTTTTGGGTCAGAGGAACCCTACCTGCCGCTAAAAGAACCCTGTCGCTTTCGATAGGCTCAGCCCCCTTGCAACGCACTACACACTTGCCATTTTCCACTTTTGCCGATTCGACCCAAGACTGCAAACGAAACTCGATGCCTTGCCTGGTGAAAGCTCGCTGCGCGAGTTGGCTTAGCTCTTGATCCATCCCTGGTAGAATCCGGTCGAGCGCCTCGAGAACCGTAACCTTCGATCCAAGTCTGTTCCATACGCTTCCGAGCTCCAGCCCGATGTAGCCACCTCCGATAACGGTGAGTTTCTCGGGAACTTGGTCAAACGCAAGCGCCATCGTCGAGTTGCCGATCTTGACCCCATCCTCTTCAACACCTCTCATTGAGGCTGGTTTCGACCCTGTTGCAATGATGATCCTCTTGGCTTTGAGTTCAACAGGCTTGCCATCAACAGTCGCTTGGACAAGGTTTGGCCCTAGAACGACGCCGCGACCACGAACTCCGGTGACCTTGTTTTTCTTAAAAAGAAGATCGATCCCTCCGGTGAGGGTCTGAACGATCTGATCCTTCCTTTTCATCATCGCGGCCAAATCAAGTTGTACCTGTCCGACTTGAATCCCGTGGATCCCAAGCGACGACTTGGTGTCGTGGTAAAGGTGGCTCGATTCCAAAAGGGCCTTGCTGGGTATACATCCAACCCTCAAGCAAGTCCCACCAAATTTGTCGTTTTCATCGATACAAGCGACACTCATCCCCAGTTGAGCCGCGCGAATCGCAGCGACGTATCCGCCAGGTCCAGCACCTAAAACCACTAAATCAAACTCTGCACTTGCCATCGCTGCGCTCACTGAGGAAAATCCCTACGAATTGAATGCGATAAAGCTTAACTTCGCGGAGTTAAAATCCAAGATCCGTTCGGAGTTGACGCAAGAGTTTCTGCAGTTATGAGGGATTTTCCAGTGATTGCCAAGCAAATGGATCGCCTCGTGCGATTGGCTCAATGGCCAATTGCCTACACCCTTGCGGCCCTTAGCCCCGTTATTTTTTCAACCGTCCTGTTTTGGCTTGCAAGATCATCCAAATATCCGTTCTATGCAAGCATGTTTTGGATCGGATTTGCTGCGACACTGGCTCTGACTCGCTCGAAGTGGGTTTCTTCAAAAATCCTAAAAACAGCTGTCCGTTGGGAACGTCGTATCACGCAATCCCTCTTTTCGCTTTTGCTTCTTCAACCTACCTCGACCATCCTTCGATGGTCAAAAACCAAGCTCGGTCTAAAGGCTAAAAATCCGATCGATCCTCAAGACTCAACGAGTTGGCTGGCCGAGGATAACTGGCTCATACGCACCAGTCCGTACTTCCTACCGACCGCATCGATCCTGCTGTGGATCGTAAGCGTCCTGTTTCTACCGGCTTTTCTTCGAAGCTTGATCCTTGGTGTCGGTGTGGCCTATCATCTGCTGAGTGTCTATATCCAACTCAGAACCCCAGACCCCACCGATCACAACCTGTCTTATCCAAAGCGATTCCTGTGGCTCTTTCTTGTGCCGATGAACATGCTGGTCTTTGTGACCGGATATGCTTTTGCACTTCAAGGATTTATGGGATTGCAACAAGTTCTCGCTGATTTGATCTGGCCCGTGACTTGGGCCTATCAGCTAACTCAGCCAGCGAAAACCTAGCACATTAAGGAATCATCGCCTCGGGTTTGAGCAAATGGAAGTAATGGCCATGGTCGGCCGTGACGATCACAAGAGAATCATCCCATGCTTCCCTTTTTTCAATCCAGCGAAAAATCTCCGATACAGCCTGCTCTCCGCTGAACACCGCACCGATGGCGCTGTCGATATCGTTGGCATGGTTGGCCCAATCGACATCTCCAGATTCTACCATCAACCAAAAGCGATCGGAGCGACCGGCCAACACATCGATGGCCGCCAGGGTTAATTCACTTAGCTTGGGATTTTCTGTGATGTCCTCCGGGGAGTACTCCTCAATCCCTTTGACCGTCGCAACTGGACGATAATCTCCATTGGCGGTTTGAAACGGAAGGTGCCCGTTCTTGGAACCGAAAAATCCAAGCAATCGATGGTTGCCGTCGATAGATCTTCGCACTGCCTGACGGAGTACCTCGGAACCTGCTAAGCCGGGGGTTCTCTGGCAAACCACATACTTGGCATCGACGCCACCTTTGTCGATGTCCACAGCATCGCGATCCACGTCGGCAAGGTATCGGTTTCCAGGAACGAAGTTCTCCCCTTGGCCAGCGTTTGACTTGGCAATCTCCCCATAACCCGCCCCAAGGACAACATCTAAGCCTGGATACGGATGGCTTTTGTGCGAGACAGATGGGAGTCCAAGCATATCCCTGGAAAGATCCTGATAGTCATCGCGGCTGACGTTGACCGCGTAAGCTGCCGCAGGGGTAGCATGGCATATCGGAACACTTGTAACGGTTCCTACTGCAAAGCCCTTTTCCCTCTGCGCCCACTGAGCGATGGTTTCAACTTGGGTGCGATCAGGCTTGACGTTGATCGCACCGTTTAAAATCTTCACCCCTGCAGTCATGGAACTTGCCGAAGAAGACGAATCGGTCACCACATGCGGAGACTGTTGATTGCGTCCGATCAAATACTGAGGATCGGCGAAAGCCTCCCAAGGAGCACTTCCTCCTAGTCGGTGGTCATAACCTCCAAATTTTGTCGATTGCTTCTTATCGATCTGAGCATCGACATCGGTATCGACTTCTTCTCCTAGAGATGATGTCACCATACTTCCGAAATCCGTCGGGCAACGGTTGTAGTCCTGAAAGATTAAACCCGTCCCACGGCCCTCTCGATAACTCACCTGTCGATTGCGATAAATCGATGCAGCCCAAGTGGTTTGCCAGTCCATCCCGTCGAACACCACAAGAAAAATGTATTTCTTCTTGCCACTTTCAATCGCCGATCTTTGCAATCGATACACGTCGGTCTGATCGGCATAGAATGCGTTCGGATTGAGCGTGTTGACCGGGACTTGACCATAGAGCTCTTTCAACCGCAACTCATCGCGATAGATGCTCTGCGAATCGATGTAGGGAGCCAAGCTATCACCGAAAACATAGATCGGGATGAGTCGATTCGAGTGGTTTGTCCAACTGCTATAGCTCTCAGGTCGAGACCCCCAGTAGCCCCACGGAGCTTTCATCGACTGGATCGCAATGTGTTGCTTGACCGCGATAGAATCCAACCCCTCTGGAACCACTACCTCTTCAGGCGCGGGCCGTACTTGCTCCTTGTTGTCCGATTTATCTTGAGCTACCAGCGACCCACAAGAAAACATAAGTAGACCAGCACTGAAGAACGCTGAGGTATCCATACAGAAACGAGACGGAAAAAGTGCTGTTTGTTTTTTCATGAAAGCTAACGATGTCGATTTGCGCAAAACAAAAATAGGTTCTAGAGGAATTTTTGAGGATAAGAATGCAGACTACTGTCTTTTCTCGTACTCGAAAACAAGCACTGGGACTCAGGGGCTTCAAGTAGCCTAGAGTTTGGATCCCATTTAACGAATCAGCAAGCCCACCCAGACGAGCAATTCACGGTAACTTCATGCTCGTGAGGTTCGGTAATACAGGCGACTCAGTAGCGAGGAACACTCGGATCGATTTCCAAACTCCACGCGTCGATCCCTCCCGACATACTCATGGCTGTTGGATAACCGTTAGCACGAAGCCAATTGGTAACACGCAGAGATCTTCCACCATGGTGGCATAGGACCACAACTTGTTTGCCCTGCATCAAGTCGGTGATCTCTTGCTTGGGTGGCCACTGGCTCATCGGTGCCAAGGCAACCCCCTGGATCTTGGCCAACTCATGCTCGTTGGGCTCTCTACAATCAAGAAAAAAGACAACCTGCCCCTGGTCGTTCTTGCCGTCATCCATCCATCGCTTGGCCGTCGATACATCGATTTCCATCATTCACCTTGAGACTCGGGGGTTGAAAACAAAAGGACGGCTGGAAAACATCCAACCGTCCTTAACGATTTTCTATGTTTCGGAGGAGTTAGCAACTACTCGATGCTCGATGCATCCCAAAGATCGGAAGCATCTTTGGTTCCCATCGCACCCCAAGCACCGTAGGGGCTCGGAAGGTTCGAGCCAGTACCGTCGATCCCCTCGGGTGCAGCCCGTCCAGCATCCCCGGCATCCACCGAGTTTGGAATGAATCGAACATTGTTGTCTCCAAACGCAACGTGGGCACCCGCACCATGGTAACTGGATACAGACGAAATACCCCAGTCCCAAAGCTGATTGTTGCAGGAAGCGGAGTTCGGGCCGAGAATCGTTTGGATCGAGGCATGGTTGTAATCCCCATCGTGCCAACGCATCCCTTGCGAGTGCCACAAATCGCCTTGATTGACCACCGCTGGATCATAGCGATCACCAAGCTTGGCTCGCTTACAGCCAGTAGGTGTTCGAACGGCCGCCTGACCGGCTGCTTGCCAACGCGCACCTTGGATACGAAGTTTTCCCGCACCAGTGCCGAGGTTTTGCGAAGGCGTTGTTGCGATTTCGCCAAGCAGGACGGTGAAGGCCAAGCCGTCGGTGATCTCGGACAAGCGACGTGCATAGCGGCCTTGGAATGCTCCGCGGTTTGCCGCGGGGTGCCAAGCTTGGTTGACGTTCACAACGGTGTCGCCATAGCAACCTGCATAGTTGACGCGCCCAGATCCGTCGTAATCCCAGTTTGCATCAGGATTCAACCTACCAGGATCCGAAGGGCAACGGAAAGTTGCAACTTGAGTTCGCCAAGGTGTGAAATTCCCTTGCATGTCCCAAGTCGACCGGAAAAACGGTCGTTGTTCCTGAATTTGATTATATAGCTGAGTCTGCTCCATCATAGGCAAGATGGCGACAAACAGAGAATAGCGGTTGATCGGCTGTCGTCCGACATTCATGTCCGCGTCATGCACGCTCCAAGGGTTGTAGGAACAAGGCCCAGAGGCTCCCGCAGGAAGCTTCTTGTAGGCCGACTCATAATTCAAACAACCCAATGCAACTTGTCGAATGTTGTTGCCACACGACATCCGACGCGCAGCTTCACGAGCCGCTTGAACGGCAGGTAGCAATAGCCCAACGAGAATACCAATAATCGCGATCACAACGAGTAGCTCTACAAGCGTAAAGCCCTGATGCTTAAGTCTCCGCATGGAAAATCTCCTAAAACGGCGGAATGTAGAACGAAAACGGCTAAAAGCCCAAGAAATGAATTATTGACCAATTTTTCGTCACGGTCAAATTTTACCACCCACGCAAAATCCGATTTTTCCGAAAAAATCGAACACCTTCGGCAGGTGGAAATACTTTACCTAAAGATTAAAGGGTGTTTTCGTCCCCTTGGGGCCTGCTCGCCTAGCGGGCCAGCGTGATCGGGGTGAGAGATACCGAAAGACAAACTCGTGCTCGTTCCCGAAGCACTTCGAGTTCGACGGGTTGGGACGAATTGGCAAGCCCCACCAATTGGATCAAGTGCTCGTCGTTCTCAACGCTCACTCCATCGAAAGTCAGGATGATGTCTCCGTACTTAAGCCCAGCAATTTCTGCGGGACTATTGGGTTTGACGACTTTCACAAGCGCCCCTCGCGCTCTTTGATTTTGCAGCCCACCTTGAGAATCGACGTTGTAAGCCCGCTCGACACTGACCCCTAAGTAAGAACGCTGTAACTCACCCTTTTCGATCAACTGAGTCGCAACGGCCAAGGCCAAATGAATAGGGATGGCAAAACCGATCCCCTCGTTGACTCCCGAGTTGCTTGCAATCGCTGTATTGATACCGACAACCTCGCCTCGCAGGTTCATCAGCGGCCCACCGCTGTTACCAGGATTGATCGCAGCATCGGTTTGGATGAAATCCTGATACACGATCGATTTGTTTCCAAGCTCCAGGTTTCGTCGCCCTTTGGCGCTGACGATCCCAAGGCTAACTGAATGGTTTAGCCCAAACGGGCTTCCGACTGCAAACACATGCTCGCCGACTTCGAGTCTGCGACTATCTCCCAGACGGCACGCCGCCAGATCGCTCCTGCCAACATCGATCACTGCCAAATCCGTCGACGCATCCTCAGTGATTTTCAGGATCTGCAAAGGAACCGAGTCATACGTCTCTATACGGATATCTTCGGCCTTGGCCGACACAATGACATGCCGGTTGGTAAGCACGTAGTCGCGTCCTTGATGCTCGATGACGACTCCCGCGCCAGCCTCTTCAACTCGCTTGGTTCGCCCTTTGCTTTTGTCCGAGCGTGTATCCAAGGAAACCTCTTGGACTGGCTCCTCCTTGGTCGCCTCGATATGCACCACCGTCGGTGAGACTAACCGAACGGCCTTGCGCAAGAGCCTGTTTTGTTCCTCCCACTGCTGGACTTCCTTGGCAAGATCCTCGTATTGGTTTTGACGATCTTTCAGTTGGCTATTCGCCGTCGAAAGCGATTGGGCCAAACAGCAGGGACTGAGAAAAACACTCATCCATGCGGCCAGCGTAAAACAGTTGCGTGTGGATCGCATAACGCAATAAAGATAAAAGGAATCAAAGCTCGATAGCTACCAACTTGAGGCAGCACTTATCTGCTTTATCTCTCGGCCTTCTGAAAGCTTCTCTAGCAACCTAGCCCTGAGCTTCGATAGAGAATCTCCGATCGATCGATGGACATTACCAAGGTATCCAAAGATGCCGAATGTACCGATCAAGCGGGCGCTTTTCATCCGAGGGCCTCTAGAGGACGGGACTTCTAGGTTCCTCGGCCCTTGATCCAAGGTTCCCATAACGGTGATAGTCAAAGGAAACACTCTGCTCTTCGACATACCAGAGCAGTTCAAGGTCTTGCGCAAGAACCGGGCTATCGGCTACAAAAATCGCGTGCTTGGGCGCCAAACGACGGATGCTTTCTGGTACCCTGTCGGTCCCGTCGTATCGCAGTCTCTGGACGTGACCTGACTGCATTTCCAGGGCAAGCTGCTCGTCGGTTTGCTCTACCCACTCGATCTTACCGGCCCAGACCAATGTCGCACGTTCGAGGGCCTCAATCTTGTGATCCTCGATCGAAGGATCACAACTGACAATTGCCACTCCTCCGGTCGCCACCGCAGCGGCGCACCTTGCAAATATTCCCCAAATGCTATCGGTCTCAAGAACCCGAATGTGTATAGGATTCACCGGCAAATATCTGCGGTGATTGTCTTGACCGACCAACCGGAAATGGTCGTGCTCCACGAGTATCTCCTCGAGAGCAAAGCGGTCGTAGTTGATCAAAGCCTGCCGCAACTTGCTCAGATCCGATCCAACCGAGGGATCCACCGAGATCAAACCCTTTGCAATCCCGTCGAACCTGTCCCAAAACTTTTGAAGCAATGGACTTTTTGGTCTCGCAACTGCATCGAGATGCTGCGGTTGATCTGCAGGATCCCAGCGGTGCAAGATGGTGACATAATTCGGTCCACCGGCTTTGGTTCCCGGACCAAATGCACTTTTGCCTAACCCACCGAAAGGTTGCCTCAGCACAATCGCACCCGTTGTCGAACGGTTGATATACAGATTACCCGCTCGGATTTTACTCTTCCATACTTGCTGTTCGCGGTCATCCAGAGACTCCAAGCCACTGGTCAATCCATATCCTGTCGCATTGACGATTTTGATGGCCTCCTCGAGCCTATCGAAACCCATCACCCCCAAAACAGGCCCAAACAATTCCGTGCAATGGGTAAAGCTCCCGGGCTGCACATTCCATTTGACACCCGGAGAGTACAAACAAGGGTTGTCGCCTAGCTGAGTCGGCATGACCAACCACTTCTCCCCTCGTTCGAGTTCCTTAAGTCCCCTGAGCAGATCCCCCGAAGGTGGTCGAATCAACGGCCCAATCTTGGTCGATAGATCCCAAGCCGAACCGACACGCAGACTAGTGACTGCATCTGCGAATTGATCCTTGAATTCCTGGCTTGTGAAAATCTCACGATCAAGCAAAGCTAAACTCGTCGCTGAGCACTTCTGTCCACCATGCGAAAACGCGCTATGAAGCAGATTCTTGATGGCCAAATCGCGGTCGGAAAGACCGCTGACAATCGTCGCATTCTTTCCTCCAGTCTCAGCCAACAGCGGCAATCGAGGATTGGCATCTAGAATCTTCAGCGCCGTATCGGTTCCTCCGGTGAGGATCACTCGCGCGATCGAAGGTTGGCTAAGCAGTACTTTACTGATAGCACTTCCGCTGGAGGGTGCAAACTGCAACGCCTCGCGTGGAACACCTGCCTTCCAGAAGCACTGGCACAAAATGTAAGCGGGCAAAACGGTATCCGACGCAGGCTTGAGCAACACGGTATTCCCTGCGGCCAAAGCTGCTGCAATTCCACCGCAGGGTATGGCAATAGGGAAGTTCCAAGGGCTTATAACCACCACCGGACCTGCAGGCGCGACCCCTTTGCCTCGTTGATTCTGAAGGTCCAGAGCACACCTTGAATAAAACTCAACAAAGTCAATCGCTTCACTGACCTCTGGGTCGCTCTCAGAGACTGTCTTTCCAGCATCGAGGATCGCCGCACCGATCAGGTCGCCTCGGGCTACACGGATCTCCTGGGCCACTCGTCGAAGTATCTCGTAACGCGCGTAGGGATCCATCTTTCCCCATTGGGCAGGATCGCGCTCAAGACACTCCAAAGCGGACCTTAGTTGCGACTCGTCGGCTTGTTGGTACCTGACCGCAATCACCCCTGGTCGAGATGGATCGATCGATTCGATCATACTCCCACGGCCTTGCTCAAGCTGGCTACCGATAGAAACCGGAACCGTTAGCGCCTGAGAGTCGCAGCGAGGCATCCAGTCTTTAACAATCCGCTGCGCCCAAGCTGCATTTTGGGGTAGAGAGAAGTCGGTATCGGGTTCATTGAAAAAATGCCTCCAGTCCGAAGGAGCTGGCGGCTGCACAGGCGGCGTATTGCGATCCTGTGTCCTCCTGGGGTTACATGGAACTTGATCGATCTTACGGATCGATTCGATGAAACCATTTTCAAGCCTTTGCCAAGTCGAACTGCCGACTTGGATCTTGAAAGCATGCCTGAGGAAATTGTCCGGTCCGGTATTCTCATCCAATCGCCTTACCAAGTACCCGATCGCATTGATGAATTCCTCGCGATAGCAAGCCGGTGCGTATAGCAACAGCCTCTGCGACAGTTCCAAAATAGCTCGGCGTTGGTGATTGGCCATCCCTTCGAGCATTTCGAACTGGACTCGATCCAATGAACCCGTTGCCACGGCCAAAACCATTGCATACGCAAGATCGAAAAGGTTGTGCGAAGCGATCCCGAGCTGGACGGATTCAAGACGCTCTGGCTCCATCCCAAACCTCAGCATCCTCTTGTAGTTTGCATCGGTGTCTAATTTCGATCGGTAAGGAGCTTGCGGCCATCCTCGAAGCGATGCCTCGACGCGTTCCATCTCCATGTTGGCTCCCTTGACGATCCGGATCGTGACGCTCTGACCTCCCCTGGCAACGCGTTTTTGAGCCCAATGTGTCAACGACTCTTGCACCAGTGCCGAGTCGGGCACGTAGGCTTGCAAGGCGATTCCTGCTCGCACATTCTCCATCCCAGGTCGATCCAAGGTGCGCATGAAGATCTCTGCGGTAAGGCTCAGATCTCGGTACTCCTCCATATCCAAATAGACAAACTTGGGAACCTCGGTCTTGTCGGGACGAACAAACCTCTCCTTGGCTGCCGCACGATAGAGCAACTCCAAGCGGTCCGAAACCATTCGAATCGTGTGCTCGCGAGCCAGTGGTGAAATCTGAGAATACAGCGTCGAAATCTTAATCGACACACACTCGATCTCGGGCATCTGCAAGGCAGAAAGATAACGATCTAACCGCTTAACGCATTCCTGCTGTCCAAGTATCGCCTCACCGAGGAAATTCACGTTCATCCGAACCCCTTCGCGGGAACGTTCCGAAAGGTGTCCTCGAAGCTTCTCTTCTTCGGCAGGCAAGATGACGTTGGCTGTCTCTTTACGCATCTTCTCTTTGACCAGTGGTACAGCTACCCCCGGAAGGTATTCTCCGAACGACTGAAAGCCCTTCAAAAGCGCTTGGTCGAACATGCTGAAGAACCGAGGAACTCCTTGCACATCCAGGATGTGGACCATTTGGTCAACCACCCGACCTGGCGAATTGCTTCGAAAACTCTGGTCGGTGATCTGAGTAAGGGTCGCCTTATCCTCCGGATGCTCAAGCATCCGATCGAGCTCAGCTTGCTGACGCCTCTCGGCAGGCGTCTGCAACTCTGAAGCCCTCTTTTGCAACGCTTTGGCCAACTCGATCGCAGCCACTTCGAGGCGTTGATCGTCGATCGATATCGAACCTTGCCGAAACTCCGGTGGCAGTACCTTCTCAACACTCTGGACGCTCAAGCTTGACGAGGTTGTCATATCAATTAATGGCGTTTACGGTTCTTGAGGAATTATTGCGGGTAAGGATACAGGCTGCTCGTACTCGAAAAGCAGGACGAGGCGTCACACTAATCGAGCCAGTCGTTGTCTCGCAACCGTTCTGGAACATACTTCTCGGTGACATAACTAATATCACGGCTGATCAAGGCCTCGACTTCCAATTTGAAGTCGTTAGTCAGCATCTGCTTGATCTCCGCTTGCCAATGTTTCTTCTCGGAAAACCAAGGATAAGAAGCGATCTGTTTGGCTCGTTTTTTATCCTTGTCGTCGAGTTTGATCATGACGTCTTCTTTGAGTTGGCAACGTTCAAAATCAATACTTCGGAGCCCAATAAATTTCGCGTCCGGTATAGCCATCCGCATGCTTTCAAAAGCCAAGTTGATCGAGCCCTGTTTGATCACCGAATAGATGTAGTATCCCCAGGGATCATTGTCCAACAGACAAAACACCGGCAACTTGTATTCGGAGTGCAACCGGTAGAGCATGCGTCGAACCCCTCGCGATGGCTGGCCCGCCCCATGGGATACGATGCACTTGTGCTTCTGCCAAAACTTGTCCTCGTTGAATCGTTGCCAAACCGTACCCTTTTCGACATGCAAGATAAACTTCGCGTCGCATCGCTTGATCTTCAATCGGTCGGGTTCGACGATGCTGGGAATCGGATAACCGGCAGCACCCATTCTTGCGGCATCCAACTCGTTTTCACCGTCGATGACCACCAGTGGACCGGCCAAACTGCCTCGGGGCTCGGCATAAAGATGGAGCTCCTCTCGCATCGCACCAGTAATGACTTCCAAATCCTCGATGATCGTATCGGACTCACTCTGATCCTCGAAGGTGTTTTCCTTGGTCCCCTCGATGTTGTGCTTGAGCATGTAATACAAGCCCCGGATGCTCGTCGATTTGCCTTGACGAATCAGTCGCGAACATCCACTCCCAACGAGAATCGTCTGCATGTAAGCTCGGGCTTGATTGAGGTTAAAGAGCTCTCTTCGATTGGTCTTACCCCCCATCTCAATGAGCCTCTTTCGGCGGTTGTATTGTGAATTCGACAACGATCGAGATGGGACATCCAAGTACGGGTCTCGACGTTTCTTGGCCACCTCTGCCACCGCGGCTGCAAGCCGCTGCAACTTGGTCATCGTCTCGACATCCCGACCCTTGATCGGAACCTCCTTGACCTCTTCCTGAACCGACGTTTTCTTTGCTTTTTTTGCCATCCTTATTTCCCCACGAAAGTGCATCAAGATCCACAAGTTTTACTGATCTTTGGAGTTCCTGGCTAGCACCAAGAGCCACGGGTGTGATTTAATCAAGGATTCGATCACCCCCAAACCAGTGCGAATTTCAAACCCCACGGTCTCTCGAAGCTGTTTTCTTTCCAATGGCCAACGATCTCCATCAGCTTGCTCTGTGGCTCAACCGAGTTTGCTTTTGGTTGCTCTTGCCTACGTTGTCCTGGGCTCAAGACTCAGGCGATGAGCGTTACACTCGATGGATCGAATCGGCACCACCGGGAATCAAGCGACTGATCGAAATCGGAGAAGTCTCTTTCCAGACCGATGATCGCAAGTTGGCCGCATTCAAAAAACAAGGTCTAGCGAAGTTTACCTTTGACTACCAATACAGATATCGACTCATCGCAACGAGCCAGGGGATCGACGAGGATACCCAAGAGCCAGTGCTCAACGTTTCAGCAAGGATCCAACTAACCAACCTCAAGCTCGCCCATCGAGTCTTTATCCTTTCGACCTTCGACCAAAAAGATCCTTGGAAGTCTCGACTCTTGCAACACGAGTTTGATCACGTGTCGATCAGCACCGATCCGAGACTCAAAATACTCTTGAAAATTTGCCTTGGAGAACCCCTAAAAATTCAATTTCCTGTAGAGACCGACAATTCTGAAACTCGGCCGCTGAGCACCCGCATCGACCAAGAGATCCATCGCACCATGCAACAAAGAGTCCAGGAAATCGAGCGGATCACCCAGGCCCTGAACGATCAGTTTGACAAAGAGTCCAGCGATGGTGTTCGAAACATCACCTCAAGAGAACGCTTCTTCTCGGAGTTCTTTACGGTCGAAACGCTTAAACGACTCGAATTCAAAAACCCCTCGATCTTCGAGGAATACACCAAGGCTATCTCCAAGTCCCAGTGGCAAGAACACTACAGCCTCAATACGCCTCCCTGATCGTCTCAAAGAAAAACAGGCTTGACTTCCGCCATCTTCTGAAGATCGATTACCATCTTCACCCCACCTAGCTACAGTATCCAATTACCTCGCTTAAGATCGAATGGAATCGCCCGACACAAATCCGAACCGAATCCAAGGATGGCTAGTCACCAGCGGAGCATTCTTCCTTCACTTCCTATCGCTGGGTTTTGCAATCTTCCCTTTGCAAACCCATTTGCGACAGATCCACGCCAACTCCGTCGCGAGTATCCTTGCAAGCCTCGTTCCTATCGCCGGACTTTTGACCTTTTTTCTGTTCCGATTTGCTGAACGCAGGCAATGGACCAAGCACCCGGGCAGGTTGCTTTTGGGTGCGGCTTTGGGCGCAGGGGCTCTCCAATTCCTCCTGGGTATCCAACTTGCCAACTACCAAGCAGGACGGAATCTCTTGCCCGGTTTCATTGAAACGGCTATCTGCTTATTGATGCTTGCCTGCGCCCATGCCTGCTGCATGAATCTACTGAATCACCTTGCAGTGGCAAATCTCCGCAATCACGCCTACTCGGCCAGAGCCGCCGGCAGCGCTGGCTACATGCTCGCGATCCTCGCGACCGCAGCGCTGCTTACGGATGAAACCATGGTTCTGAAATATCACCTTTTCTTAGCTGCCGCTTCGGCTTTGCTACATATCGCCTTTGTCGCTGCATCGCTGCTTGTCTTAGGTGGTTTCTCGCATCCTACAAAGCCATCGCACGACCACACAACTTCATCACAAGGTATCGAACCAAGAAAACAATTCCAATCTACCCCTGGCTTATGGCGATGGCAAGCACTGATTGTACTTGTGTGTTTAACGTCCTTTTGCGAAGGTGCATTCGGTCTTTACTCGCACCAATTCCTGACGACCAATTATGGGGATCTTGGATACTATCTTTTTGCCACATGCATCTTGCTCGAAACGATTCTGCTGGTCTGCCTCCCGTTTTTACCAAGGCTTCGTAAGCGTCTATTGTTTGTCGGCCCCCTGGGCTGGATGCTCTTGCTCGTTGGGTGTTTGATTGCCCAATCCGGTTGGCCTGTCTTCGGAGCATTAGCACTCGCCATGGCTCTGAATTGTCCGTTTCAAGTTTCCTGCAATGAAAACGCCCATGCGATGAAACCTCAAGTTTCCGGACTTGCTGCGATCGCATTGGCCCAGACTGCGGGTGTTTTCTGCTCGCAATGGGCGTCGGCTCTCTTGAATCGACTCTCCCTGGGGGTCTCAAGTTCGACGCCGTGGATCAGCCTATGGTTCTTGGCCCTTACGGTCTCTTTTCTGGGGCTAGTTCTTGCCCTGGTTGTCCAACGCCACGTTCGTTAGTCAACTTCGAAAGTGCTTCGATTTGGTAGTCGAGCAACTGAACACTAATACCCTGGCCCATGCATCGAACGCTGATGAGCAACCGTAGTTGATTCTCACGGCGAATGACAACACCCTCAAAATCCTTGAATGGTCCTGTCTTAACTCGCACGGGATCTCCGGGTTCGAGTTTGGCCTCAGGGAAGATCGGCTCACCGGTTTGTATCGCTCTGTAGATTCGCGAGATGTCTTCCACAAACTCAACATGATCGGAAACTTGCAGCGTCTTGCAAACCGAACCAGTTGCGATGGCATCGTAACGGGCTTTTTGATCCCCAAAAAGAAAAACGTAGTTGCTGAACAAGGGAACGAACGCCGTTCGGGCTCGACCTTGCGGACTGCGGTAACGCTTCTCAACGACCGGTGCATAGAAGGGAATCTCTCCCTTGATCAGACTTCGCATGAGCTTCTTCTCGCAACGAGGAAGCGTCTGCATGGCCCACCAACTCCGACCTCCCTCAGCAACGAGAGAATCCAAGGACTCGAAAAGATTTTCCGGGAAAATGTCCTTCTCTTTCTTTAGAAGTGGCATCGAACTAGCATTCTCCCTTGATTCCCAAAAAAGGGGCGTTTCTAAAACCGATCTATCGTATCGATCAGCCCAATCTTTTCAAAGCCTTTCGAATAAGTTAGCCAGTCTGTCCGGTCGAGCACCTACCAAACCTTGCAACTCCTGAGGGTGTTATAACCGTCAACCGCAGAGCCTCTAGGAAGGATTTTCCACCTAAAATGATCTAGCACAAAAAGGTTACACGTCGATACACTCCGGTCGAGTCTTCTTGGACTTTTAGTCGACCAAGCATCGGCTCGATGAACCCCCTGTTTTAGTCCCCAGGTCAGTCGGGTAAGGATGCCCCAATGCAAAGGTACCAAGTCTCATCTCCCGCTCGCTGCTGGATTCTCGGAACCGCTCTTACTTTTCTGTTCCTTAGCGGTTGCCAAGCATCCCGATACACCGAACGCTTCGGACTCGGGACCATCGATCGTCAGAAGGCCAAGGCGGCCGAATTTGATCCTTATCCACTGAACGATATTGCCCCTAGCGTCGTCGGCGGTCGTCCACCAGGGTTCTTCAACCCACTGGCCGAACCCAGACGCAACGAACTCATGGGGAAAAACCCAAACTACAGCACCGGTTATCCAACACGTTAGCCTTCGCGCCACGCAAGCTTGTTGTTTCACTCGCCTGTGTTTCGAGTGTCGCGAAGCTCGAAGGCAAGCCTAGCAGCCTCGGAAGCACTCTTCGCTAACACAGTCAAGTGCCCCATCTTCCTCCCCACCCTCGATTGAGCTTTGCCATAGAGATGCAAATGCGCATCGGCTTGAGCCAAAACGTTGGTCCAATCCGGAGCTCGTTCTTGCGACCAAAGATCACCTAAGAGATTAACCATCGCCGCAGGCCGACACGCCGAGACATCGCCAAGGGGTAAATTGCAAACAGCTCTCACCTGCTGCTCGAACTGACTCACTGCACTAGCTTCGATGGTCAAGTGTCCAGAATTGTGGGGACGTGGTGCCAACTCGTTGACCATCAAAGCCCCATCCTTGTCAACAAACATCTCGACACAAATCAGACCTTCTAGGACGAGCGACTCGGCAATCCCCTTGGAAATCTCCAATGCCTTGGACTCGACGTGACAAAGCTCCTCCCTAGCAGGAACGGTCGTTAGATCCAAAATGTGATTTCGATGCGAATTGGTAAACATCGGATAAGCCTCGATTTGGCCGACTGGGTTTCTCGCGACCAATACCGAAACCTCAGCCACATACTCAATCCACTTTTCCGCGATCAATGGCTCGGGCCCCAAGATTTCCAACGCATCGTTGGCTTGGGTTGAATTGCTCACCTTGCGCTGCCCCTTGCCATCATAGCCCCCTGAGGCCGTCTTGATGACCATCGGCCAACCGAGCAATCCAGAGGCGTTTAACACATCGCTGTAGCTGCGCACCTCATGAAAAGGGGTTACAGGGAAACCAAAGTCTCGGAGGGTCGACTTTTCCTTGAGCCTGTTCTGTGCAACGGCCAAAACCCCATGGCCTGGCCGAACTGGAACAAATTCCTGAGCTGTTTCCACAGCGATTAAAGGTATGTTTTCGAACTCCAGAGTCGCAACATCGATCCTTTTGGCGAACGATTTGACCAAATCGACGTCTTTGTAATCACCGACAACGCATTGAGATGCAACCTGTGCGGCCGGACTGTCGGCCTCGTCGGTATAAACAACGACTTGGTATCCAAGCCTCTGCGCAGCATGGCAAAACATGCGACCTAGTTGCCCGCCTCCAAAGACTCCGATGGTTCCCCCGGGCAAGACGACTTTGTTTCGATCACTGGTCACGCGGAACGACGTCATCCAACACACCCTGGGTTTGCTTTTTATGAAACTCCTCAAGACGCTGCTTGAGCTTGTGGTCATCGAGAGCCAAAATCCTCACGGCCAAAAGCGCCGCATTTTTAGCCCCCGCTGTACCGATCGCTAACGTTCCAACTGGAACTCCTCCAGGCATTTGAACAATGCTCAAAAGGGAATCGAGCCCCGAGAGCGATTTGCTCTGGATCGGGACTCCAAGGACCGGCAATACAGTGCTGGCTGCGACCATACCTGGCAAGTGTGCCGCACCGCCAGCTCCGGCAATGATGATCTTTAACCCCCGACCTTCTGCTCCTTGAGCATATTCAAACATCCATTGAGGAGTTCGATGTGCCGAGACAACCAACTGCTCATACTCGACTTGAAACTCATCGAGCATCAAACAGGCTTCGCGCATCGTCCCCCAATCGCTTTGGGAACCCATGATGATCCCAATTTTTGCCTTGGTCTTTTTCAGCAATTCCCGCACTATCAAAACCCTTTCACTTTGGTCGCGGCTCAACCCGAGGATCCATCGGGGGAGATCATCGACGGCCCATCTCCGAGAGTCTTTTCATAACGACCATCACCGGATTTGACGTATTTGGTAAACCCATGCTTGGCAAGTTTGTCATCGCTAATCGATTTCTTCATCGCCCCATCAGACCACAATCCACCAATGGCCGTTCGAGCCGGAATCCTTCGGATGCGAACTCCCGTGTCTGGATGCCGCTCCAAAGGTGCCTCGCTCATCTGCTGAAAAAACTCGTAAGTTGCACCATCGGTGCCATCCTCTCGGATCTCTTCGTAAACGTAGATTGGCATAATTTGTACCTCAGGACACCACCGCACTATCGACGCTCCATCCTAAACCGATTCCCTCGTTTGGGCTATAGCTGAGCAAATCCTCGATCCGCTCGGGCCGTTAAAGTCGATGCATTTGGCCCATGCGGATCGGATTATTTCGACGAATCTAGCCAAGCGGCCCCCCGGAACCTGAGCAAATCGAAAAGCTTGAATCACACTGGGTGGCAATCAGACTGATTCAGTCGCCCCAAACTCCAGCACACTTGCTTAATAATCATCCATGAACCGCGCACTGCTTGCTGCAGCCTTGAAACTGCTTCTATGCTTGGCACCATCGATCGCCCTGGCCCAGCGAATCGACACCCGCCCCGATGTCGGAATCGCCGATCACAAAATCAACGACTTCCTTCTGACCAATGCCCGAGTGATTCTCGAACCGGGCCAAGTCATCGAATCGGCATCGATCTGGATTCAGGACGGCAAGATCGTCCAAGTCGGTGCTTCGATTCAACCACGCGAAGGCCTGCGCGTGATCGATATGGCCGGCAAATCGATCTATCCAGGCTTGATCGACATCGGACTCGAAACCGATCTACCGGAATTTACCACCAAAGGTGGCACGCCCCATTGGAATCCAGAAATTACTCCCCAACGCTCTGTAGCCGCAACAGCCGAATCTCTTTCCAGCCTCCAAGCTCTTCGCCGAGCAGGGATCACCACCGCTTTGTTTGCCCCCAAGGACGGGATCATCAAAGGCACCAGCGCCCTTGCCATGACCGCAGATACGCCACTTGCTGCGAACCTTCTGCGAAGCGACATGGCGATGCACGTGCGATTGACAGTCTCTAGAAATCGAGGGGCTGGCAGCTATCCATCGAGTCCCATGGGGGCCGTGGCACTTGCTCGTCAAACGTTCCTCGATACCCAATGGTACGATGCTGCATCGAGATCCTATCGCTCCTCTCCCGACTTGCCCAAACCCGAAGCCGACTCGGCCCTAGATTCGATCCAGCAACATATCGCGTCGAGCAAACTCTTCGTCTTCGACACCCTAAACGAACAATACGCACTTCGAGCCGATTCCTTTGCTAAAGAGTTCGGGTTGAAAGCTCTGCTTAAGGGATCCGGCCAAGAGTACCAACTGGTCGATCTGATTTCCAAGACGGGACGTACCTTCATTCTCCCTGTCAACTTCCCTAAACCACCCAACGTTGCAACCATCGAAGCGGTCTTGGACACAGAACTCGAAGAGCTAATGCACTGGGAAATCGCTCCGGAAAACCCTGCCCGATTGGATCGAGCAGGAGTCCCCTTTGTCTTGACCTCCAGCGGATTGTCGGAACCATCGGAATTCATCGGCCAAGTCCGTAAAGCCATCGCGCGAGGACTCGATCCTACCAAGGCTCTTGCTGCCGTGACTACCAAACCCGCAGAACTCTTAGGTGTGGCCGACCAAGTTGGAAAAATCCGACCTGGTTACTGGGCCAATCTCATCATCTCCAGCGGGGATCTTTGGGACGAGAAAACCCGCATCGAAGAAGTCTGGGTGCGCGGTGCTCGACCCGCGTCAGCCTTCAAGAACGAAAAGGACATCGATGGCCTATGGAATATTGCTATCCTCGACACCAAATCACTAGGAGAACCGAGCAAACCTCCTTTCGATAAACTCCAAGTTTCGATCAAAGACTCCCTTAAGAAAATCACTGCAACCCTCATCCTACCTCCTTTGCCCGAGCCCGAAGCACCCAAAGATGCCGAGACGCCCAAAGATCCCGAAGTGAAAACTTCCGTATCCAAAGAGGATTCCAAGAAGGATACCAATCGATCGATCAAGATGACCGCACCACGCTGGTCGGATCTTACCCTAAACGCCAAAACATCATCCAAGGAACTTCTCGGAAAAACCGTCTCGGACTCGACCTCTGACCAATCGCAGTCTTCCGAGATCGGCGTCGCGTTGTTATCCATGGCCCTGATCGGTACAGGCGATAATCCTTCGTCTCTCATTGGAACCATCCAACTCCCAGATGGCACCCAATGGACAGTCCGAGGCACCAAAGCCCTTACAGATGAACAACCTAAAGAGGACAAGAACAAAGACAACAAAAAGGATGACGAGAAAAAAGAGAAACAAGCAGCCCTGCTCTCGACCATGCGATACCCGATGGCATCCTTTGGTCTCGAATCAATCCCCGAACAACCCCCGGTCCTCGTGGTTCAAAACACGACCCTTTGGACCGGCGGCCCGGCTGGTGTCCTACGCGACGCGGACATGATCGTTCGGAATGGAAAGATCGAAGCCATCGGGATCGATCTGCCGGTTCCTGAGGGTGCCACGATCATCGATGGATCCAAATACGAAGTCAGCCCAGGACTCATCGATTGCCACTCCCACATGGCCACCGACAGCGGTGTGAATGAAGGTACCCAGGCAGTCACCGCAGAGGTTCGTATCGGAGATTTTATCAATGCCGAAGACATCACGATCTACCGCCAGCTTGCAGGTGGTCTGACATCCGCCAATATCCTGCACGGTTCTGCCAACCCCATCGGCGGCCAAAACCAAGTGATCAAGCTGCGTTGGGGCCGGCACTACGAAGAGCTCAAATTTCAAGGGGCACCCGCAGGTGTGAAATTCGCTTTAGGCGAGAACGTCAAACAAAGCAATTGGACCGATACGAATCGAACTCGCTATCCCCAGAGCCGTATGGGTGTCGAACAACTCTTCCGAGATCGATTCAACGCCGCAAAAGAATACGACAGGAACTGGAAGGAATGGAATTCGACACGCAAGGGATTGCCTCCGCGTCGCGATCTGGAACTCGATGCAATCGCCGAGATCCTGCGTCAAGAGCGATGGATTCATTGCCACAGTTATCGACAAGACGAAATCCTTGCCCTGATTCGCGTCTGCGATGAGTATGGGATCAAAATCGGTTCACTCCAGCATATCCTCGAAGGATACAAAGTCGCCGAAGCGATCGCTAAGCACGGTGCGACAGCCTCCTCGTTTTCCGATTGGTGGGCTTATAAACTCGAAGTCTACGACGCGATACCCCACAACGGTGCCCTGATGCACCAGCAAGGGATTGTTGTATCGTTCAATTCCGACGATGCCGAACTCGGTCGCCACATGAACCACGAAGCAGCCAAAGCGGTCAAATACGGAGGGGTCGACCCTCACTCAGCACTCCAATTCGTCACCCTCAACCCTGCCAAACAACTTCGGATCGATAAGCATGTCGGTTCGCTGGAAGTCGGCAAAGACGCCGACTTTGTCCTCTGGAGCGGCTCTCCACTTTCGGTTCGTTCTCGCTGCGAACAGACTTGGATCGATGGACGTAAGTACTTTGATCGAGAGCTAGACGCCAAGATGCGAATTCGAGATGCTCAAATCCACAGCAAGCTAGTCCAAAAGGTACTCGAAAGCGGCGAAACTTCAGGGGATCGAAGTTCTCTAGCCGATGACCCTTCTCGCCTTTGGCCCAACCATGACGAATACTGCCACCACCATCACGATGAAAACCAAAGCGCTTTGAACCAGCACATCCACGAAGGTCATGAATAGTCAATCCACCATGAAAATAACCTGTCTTGTATTTCTCAATAAGATCCGATCACTTGCATCCCTCTGCTCAACGCTGTTGGCGTTGGCTTTTGCTCATTTCGCTTTGGCTTCTGACCAAATCCCAGGAGCACCGCAAACCAAACCGATCCTGATTCAAAACGCCGTGTTACACACGGTGTCCAATGGAACCCTAGTCAATCACTGCATCTTGCTCAAAGATGGCAAGATCGCACAGATCGAACCGGTAATCGCTCCCCAAGACGGTTACGAAGTCATCGATGCTCAAGGCAAACACGTCTATCCAGGCCTCTTTGATTCCCTTTCCTATCTTGGACTTGTCGAAGTCGATTCGATCAATGCCTCGGTCGACAACGCCGAAGTCGGTAGCCTCAACCCGAATGTCAAAGCCCCGGCAGCATTTAATCCCGATTCCGAAGCGATTCCAGTAGCCAGAGCCAACGGAGTACTCTTCTCACTCGTCAGCCCCACAGGGGGCTTAGTCTCAGGTCGCGCTGCGGTCATGCAACTCGATGGCTGGACATGGGAAGACATGACGGTCAAAGCCGATACGGCCATGACGGTCCAGTGGCCTCGTTTCGGGGGTGCACAAGGACGGGCGAGAGGCCCGCGTGGTCAGCGAGATGCCGAGTCGGGCGAGTCGGAAAATTCGGATCGACTCAATCCTCTGCACGAGATCATTCGCGAAACTAGAGCTTACATCAAAGCGAAAGCTTCCGACCCAACAACAAGCATCGATTTGCGACTCGAAGCGATGATCCCGATCATCGAAGGCAAAACACCGGTGATGATCGTTGCGAACTCATTGAAACAAATTCAAACCGCAGTCGCTTTTTGCCAACTCCACGACCTAAAGATGATCCTTTATGGCGGTGCCGATGCGGCCCACTGCGGTCAGTTGCTCAAGGATGCCAACATCCCTGTGATCCTTTCGGCGGTATATCGACTTCCTAGCCGTCGCGATGCGCCTTATGATTCGATGTACGCATTACCAGCAAAACTTCAGGCCGAAGGGATCCGCTTTAGCATCTCGAGCGAAGGTCGTTTTGGTGCCTCGGGTGTACGCAATCTGCCCTATAACGCAGCGGCAGCATGCGGATTTGGTCTCGATCCAGAAATCGCATTGCGATCGATCACCTTGTCACCTGCAGAGATCTTTGGCCTAGCCGATCGGGTCGGCTCGCTGCAAGCAGGCAAGGACGCTTCGATTTTCATCAGCGATGGCGACATTCTCGAAACGGCAACTCAGGTCCAGCACGCATGGATCCAAGGTCGCAAGGTGGATCTCTCGAGCAAACACACCGACCTGTACGAGAAATACAAAACGAAATACCAAAGGCTCAAATAATCCAACCTCTGGCGATGCCGAGTTGATCCGGCGTGTCGATGGGAACAAACCTTGAGGCTTAGAAAGAGCTTTGTTATTGGTTCTTCAGGAATTACTTTGGGTAAAACGTCATGGGTCACCACCCGGCTTCACGCCGGTGGGGCCATGACTTGCGGCTACAAAAGGAGAGAATCTAACTACCACCTTGCCCCGGCTAGTCTTCCTGCCAGTTGGCGGGGAGACTAGCCGGGGCAAGGTGGCCACGATAACGCATCTTATGCATCTGTAGCTGTTAGTTAAGCCTCCACTGGCATAAAGCCAGTGGTAGGCTCACTGAATAAAATACACTCCGAGCCACCCACAGAAATACCTAAATAACCTTGTTATTTTTAGAAATCCATTCTTCGCAGTATCGTGAGGTTTAACTCCTTACATGGTATTTGCAAAATTGAACTTGACGCGTTAGACGTTTTTCAGGGCATTTAAAGACTAACGCGTCAGGTTCAACCTGGAAGTACCGACGGCGGTTTGCCCTACAGCTTGTGGCTGCTAGACCAATGCTCAAGTCTGCTCGAAAGCGCAAAGAATGTTGGCGCCCAGAGACCGACAAAAATCCCGAATCGTTCGGCATGGGCCTTCGATTCAGCAGCTTCACCGCCCGTTAGGAACCAAATAGCAATTGAGCCCAGAATGGATGCGAACCCAAGTACGAAGCAGAGCTTCGATAAGGTCTTGTAGAACGAATTATTCATTGGGTTAGCTCGGTAAGATTACTGAATCGACGACATGGATAACACCGTTGGTGCAGTGAATATCAGCTGATGTGACGGTCGCATCGTCGATCATGACCTTACCATCTTTGACTGCAATTTTCACTGACTTCGTAGCGACGGTTGTGGCGGTCGTGAGTTTCTGAACGTCGTCTGCAGTTACTTTACCAGCAACCACATGATGTGTCAGAATACCTATCAGCTTGCTCTTGTTCTCGGGTAGAAGCAGGCTCTCAACTGTCCCGGGGGGCAATTTCGCAAAGGCGTCATCTGTGGGTGCGAAAACCGTAAACGGTCCTGCCCCTTTAAGTGTGTCCACCAAACCTGCCGCTCCAAGCGCCGCAGCAAGGGTCTTGAACGTACCAGCATCAACTGCTGTATCAACAATATCTAACATCGGTTCATCCTGAGCACTTCTTGCTCTACTCGCAACGCCAGGAATGCTGGTCAAGTTCGCGATCAGAGTCCTTTGTGCTCGGTATTGTAGCGCGACGGTAACCCCCTAGTCCAAAGGAAGAACTCCTACGAGTTCTTAATAGTCTGTGCGCGGTCGATCACGGTGTTCATTGTGTAGTCTTTCATGCGAACGGCAATTTTGACCGAGCCCCTGCCAACAAAGATTCCAATTAACAACAGACCATCGGAGTTTCGGTCCAACATTTTGCTATGCCGTCCTTTCAATAAAGACTGTCATACCTCGACAAAGAGCGGCAGCCAATTTCGCTTGGCAGCGGCATCGAGATTGCTCTCAAGTAATCGGAATTCCTGAGCAGTTGAGTTCCCTGCGATAGGGCAATTTCTAGATTGGGTGATAGCTTGTTTCGGCCCGCTTTCTAAGCCTTTGCGCGTCGAAAATTCGCGCACCTAATTCGAATCCTACCGCCTTCACGGGCGTGGATCGGTGCCAGACCGGGGACATGCAAAACCCCAGTGATTTTACAACTCGCGCGACTCGCAAAACGACTCGATTTGGGGTGCGCGACGCGAAATGCAAGCGCCGCACGGCGCCATGCACCGAGCCAGCATGGGCGCTACAGAACTCCAAAGCAATTGGCCAGATGTGCAAAAAACCCTGGGAAAACCAAGATAGTAGAAAGTTGAAAGTAGAGCGGTCCTGCGGACAGGACAGGAACCGAACAACCTACAAATTCCCTGGGAAACTCGCACTTCGACATCACGCGCGACACGAAATACGACGCGCGCCGATTTCATTGTTTGAGACCACTCGGAACACCATCCATCGCGACCAACCTGCAACTTCTTTGCAGCCCGATTTACAGGGTCACGAATTCAAGACCGATCCAAATTTACAGGGTCACGGTTTTCCGTTTACAGGGTCATTTACAGGGTCACATCAAAAACCCCTGAGAATTTACAGGGTCACAATTTCGATTTACGGGGTCAAGCGAACAATGACACTGATCGTTTTCAATTTGGAAGCTCTACTTGTCCGCCTCCGGCGAATGGGGGATTCCGGATGGACTCAGGGCAACGCGGAAGCCGTAGTCGTTGATGCCGCGGTACGACGGGCCGTTCCCGAGCCGGAGCCCCGACCGACAATACGCGGCCTGGAAGTCCCAACTGCCGCCACGGAGCGCGCGGCGCGAGCCCTCTTTTGGGCCCGTCGGATCGCTGACTGCACCCTTTGGATATTTTTCGTACCCGTCGCTGCACCACTCCCAAACATTCCCATGCATGTCGTAAAGACCCCAGGCGTTTGGCTCCAAAAGGCCAACCGTATGCGTTCGACCCGAACTGTTGCGATCAAACCAACCGTGCTCGGGCAGCAAACCCTCTTCATCATCAAACGAATAAGCCGTCTTGCTACCAGCGCGACACGCGTATTCCCACTGGGCCTCGGTCGGCAGTCGATACACACGACCTGCTTTTTTCTCCTCAGGCAAGTCCGATAGCTTTTTGCAAAACTCGACCGCATCATGCCATGAAACATTCTCTACAGGGAGATCTGCATTCTCGTTACCAACTATGGCCCCTTGAAAGTGACTCGGATTCTTACCGATCACCTTCTCGTACTGTGCCTGCGTTACTTCATGTACACCAAGGTAGTAGTCCTTGCTGATCGTCACTTCGTGTTGGGTTTCATCCTGCTTACGGCCTTGCTCGCTCTCGAGTGAGCCCATCATGAATGTCCCTCTAGGGATCAGCACCAGTTTCATCCCGATGCTGTTGGTGATCTCTTTGGGAGGCTGAGAGCTAGAGATATTGGCCCCAACACCAAGCCAAAGTGATACAGCAATAACACCTTTACATATCGATTGGAACATGATGTATTTGCTTTGAATTGCCTAAATGACGTCTGCTATTAGCCACCGGTTCGTTCGAACGATGATGGAATTGTAGCAAGTCCAACATCGCATTCACGTTCCCACCAGCTGATACGTCCCAGTTTTGCTCGGGCCGATGAACTCGATCTTTCCGGCCAAGCGGAGGGTTTCGAGCTCGCGTTTGACGGTCTTGAGGCTGCAGCCCAGGTGATTCGCAATGCAGGTGGATCGCAGCTTCCCGCCATCGCCGAGCAATTCCAAGATCCGCAGACGCCGACTTGCTGGCGTGTCCTCGATCTCGACCGGATCGGTCTCGGCTTTCCTGGTGTCCCGAATCGTGATCCAATCGTTGAATCGGTAACCTCTCCCACCACTGGAAATGATGTCTTGCTTCCCGCAGATCAGTCCCAACTGTGTCTTGAGTAGATCGATTGCAGAGTCTCGAAACGCTCGAATCGAACACGTGATCGAATTTTGGCCCGATGCATTGCCAAGCTCGCTTACCAGTTCCGGTCCGCTTTTGGCGATCCAAGTGCCGGTCTGTGTCTTGACGTTAAGGGCTTCGAGGATCCGTGTTGTTTGCTTGGACCTGGAATAGTAAAAGATGGTCTGACCACAGAGGGTGATCCGGTCGTGCTTAAAGACCAATTCGCCTCCAGAGAATCGCTTGATTTCAATCACCGGAACTTCATGAACGACCACGTTTGACGCTGGCTTGGGTGTCTCGATCGTTTTGGCCTTCGGACCGTACTCTCCGACCACTGCGAGAATCACGCTCGATAGGGGACGCGCTGCGTCCGAGAACGGTTTGGCAATGCATTCTCGAACTCCGTTCCGTTGCAACTCGCTCGAGAGATTGAAGCCGTCGGCTAAATGGGCGGTCATCATGATCACCGGTGGTGGACTCGGTGCTTTCATCCGCTGGATGTCTTTGAGCAAATTGATGCCGTACTGTTTGTCGGCTCCCCCACGATTCGCCTTCGCGGGGATCTGCAAATCGAGCAAGACGTAATCGAAGTCCATGCCCTTCAAAAGCTGCTGGGCGTCTTGCTGATTGGTGGCCACCTCGAATTCATGGCCCAATGAAAACAAAACGTCCTCGACCATTTCGACAATCGTTGGATCGTCTTCAACTACAAGTGCTTTCATCGTGAAACCCTACTGACTTTCTCGTGGCAACAGAATCGTCACCGTTGTTCCCTCATTTTCGCGACTCTCCAGTCGTAAAAGCCCTCCATGTGCCGCTACGTTGCGTGCCGCGATCGGCAGCCCGTAGCCTGTGCTTTGTCGTTTAGATTTGTTGCGACGACCCGGCGTCAACAACAGCGGAGTGCGTAACTCCTCGTCACAGATCCCTTGCCCGGTGTCTTCGATCGTGAGCGTGACCCATTTCTGGCACGTCGATGCCGCAATGCGGATCGCTCCTGGTCGCATGGTTCCCTTGGCTTGGAACGCCTCATAAGCGTTCTTGAGCACGTTGGCCAGTGCGATCACGATCTGGTGCCGCGCCAGGGGCACGACGATCGATTCTGGTACGTCCTGTTGGACCGATACGAGTTCCGGGTCGAACTTGGCTTTGCGTACGTTGTCACGCGTCAGTTCTAGCGCCTCGGCGACCAAGACCGCCAACCGCTCAGGAAGTCGCTCCGTGGGGACCGGTCGCGTAAAGGTGACCATGTCTTCGACGGAGGATTCAAGCAATTGCAGGTCGTTTCGGACCCGGACTCCATACCGTTTGGCTTGGCTCCCTGCGTCAGCGATCACTTCCTCGATCAGCGAATAGCAATTGACCTTCAAGTGGGTCATGATGCTCCGCAGATCGTGGACGATCGACGCGACCAACATTTCGCTGTACCGTTCGGCCATACGCAGCGATTTGGTCGCTGCGGTTTTACCAAACTCGTCTTCGATCGCTTGCAACTGCGCTGAAACCTGATCGGCCGACTTGCGTGCTTTGCCTGCGGCTCGAATCTCTCGTTTGCGACGTTCGATCGCCCGTTCGACCGATCGACGCACATACGTGTTCGAATCGGCCATCAGTTGATCGGTCAGTCGTTTCGATTCAGCCTCTGGGAGTACCGGCAGCAAATCTGCAATCGCCGCTCGAACTTCCCATTTCGGATCCTTGGCTAACGAGGCGACCAGCAGGAACGCGGTTTCCGAAGCAGTACCGACGACAAAGCTCTCGGTCATGCCTTGGGCTAAGCTTTTCCGTTCCCACCAAGGGATCGCGTTAGCTCCCCCCTGTAGCTGCTGAAACGCCTCGCGCAAGCTTGCCTCGAAGCTCTCGACGATCGCCTCAGTACGCATAATCGATCCTGAGTACAGTCAGGCGGTGTCGATGGAGGCTCTCATTGAGATCGCCGAAGAATCGAAGGTTGACCCCTGGGTGCTCGGTGGACAGTTTGCTTCCGCCGCCCTGCCGGCCATCTTCAGAAAAGATGACCCGTTATTGGAGGTTAGGCTTTGCGATACTCGGCCTCGGCTGCGACTCGAGTATCGGCCAAGACATCAACCGCTTCATCAGTCTGGGGAACAATCGTTGGGATTGGATGCCATGACTGCAGGTTTCCGTGGCCTGGCATCAAGTCCTTCCACCATTTTGCTGTGGCGATCACTCGCTCAGGAATTTCCAAGACTTTTGCGTCTTGGCCCGCCCCTCGCGCACCACACTCCAAGATAATCATCCGAGCGAAAAACCCGTTGGTCAGCATCCGCTCAGAGAGTGCCTCGTAGTAATGGTTCGGAATCGCGGTACCGAAGACCACCAGACTCGGTTGGTCGATCGCTCCCGGAGCTTCCTTGCCCGCCTTGCGCCGCATTGGATAAACCGAATTCGCCGTAGAATACATCGTGAGCAATGTCGACATGAGGTTTTCATGTCGTCCGTCTTTCGACTTGCTCATCGACTGGAGCATTCCATCGATCTCATCGGTCTGAAACAACATGCTCGGCGAGAGATACAAAGCGTCTTGTATCCCTTCACCGCTGGAGAATCGCTCCCCAAGACAACCGGCTGCGCCGATCTCAAAGAGGATTCGCGTGTTGAGCTTCCGTGGCCAATCTTTACCTGCGGAGGAATGGGCGAGCCCAAGCAGATACAGGTTGGTCCGGTTATCACCTGGATCTCGTACCTTTCGGCCGGCCAAGAAGGCTTGCAGAGCAACAGCACCACAAAAAGCCATCACATGGTTTGGGTACGGCGCGGTCGCCAGGCAAAGGTCCATTACTTCAGAGACAAACCCCGGGATGCGCAGCATCTCGAGCGGTACCGGCCCCGGATCCACGATCCCGTTTTTAACCGTTGGCTCGGCCAAAAACTCGTTGGGTTCGTGGAGGCAAATCACGGGCGGATTCAACGGATCGCCACCGTATCCTTGCTGTCGTAGCATCCGAGCTGCCATCTCAAAATCACCACCGAACTCCAGCCATGCGTAGACCGCAAATGGGCTGTACGCACGATTGGGTTCTAGCGGAGCCGCATTACCACTGAAGACATAGAACGACTTGTCTTTGAGCGATGCCGACCAGCCATTAGTCTTTCCAGGTCGACGCCATAGCTCGTTCTCGCCACCTTTGACAAACGTCCAGCCATGCTTGACCAGTAGTGCTCGCACGTCACCGCGGTTGTTGAAATCGTCACCAGGGCGATTCTCAGGGACGAACTGCGAATCGACAGGTACCTCGGCTGTGGGCAAGTACTCGTTGAGTGACCACGCAGTCTCCAAGAGTGTTTCGCGCTCTTGCGGAGTCAGCTCTAGAATCTCCGTCAGCGATCCTTGCTCGATCGTGTACCCAAGCGTCGGAGCACAGAGAAACAGTCCCCCTTCGCCACGAGTCTCGATCAAGGTCACCAGCGCCCCGTCACGAAAACCCATCGCTAGTTTCATGTTGCCGTTGATCGGCTCCGAACAGCGATAGATCACGTGCTTGCCACCGGACTGGCTAGTCTCGATCACAAGGCGAGCAAACAACTCCGGTGGGATTTGCTGTTTCCAAGCCTCGAAACGATCGCCTCCACGGTCGAAGTCAAGCATCTCGAGGTTGCCACTGACTTGGCCCGTAACCACGCAGATTGCATCTTCAGGTTTCGAGAACCATTCAACGATCTGTCGCTCTTGCGGGATTCGTAGCTGAAAGTTCTTCCAACCTGGAAGCCTGGGACGCTTCTGCAATCGAACGGCCGGCAGGACCGACAGACCACTTTCACGGTAAGCCAAAGCGGATGGGAGTAGGGATATGAAATCGGATGACATACTCAAAATGGAATCTCCTCGTCTGTAAACTCATCGGAAAAATGTTGGTCGCACGGTTCGGGCATCGGCCCGATCTCGTAGTCAACGATCCGGTCGTACTCCTCGCCCGAGACGCTTCGAACGACGATCGCGAGGGTTTGCGCAACGGCACCCCCTTCGATCCTCGCGAGTGCCTCGTCCGTAGTTGCAGGAACCGGATCGGGGGATCGCTGTTTCCACCAAGCCACGGCACGCTGACGTGCGTAGCCTGAATGCTCAAAGCAAACCCACTCGGATTTGTGGTTGCGCCAGCCGATCATGTAATCGACTCGCATCGATCGCGGTGCATCGTCGCTGGCCCCACGTTTGAGGTGGCTGTAGTAATGTGTGTCGGTGACTTCGTAGCGCGTGTTGGTGACTTGGCCAGATAGGATCGGTGCTTGGGTCGCTTGGGCTTCGTGGTTCTGTTTTTCAGGTGGGGGAAAGGTAAAACCGCACTCCGGGCAATTCGCGTACCCCATCGCGATGAGTGCGTTGCATTTGGGACATTGCTTTGCCGGCGCTTCTCCAGTCGATTGGCTCCCTGCAGGTTTGATCCGCAGGCAATCGACCGGTCCGTGCCTAAGAACGTTGCCACCAAAGTCGAGGACTAAACAGTTCTGTTTGCTTGGATGAAGCCTGAAGCCTCTCCCGACAGCCTGGTAGAAAAGACCTGGTGAAGACGTCGGACGTACCAATGCCACGCAATCGATGTTGGGTGCATCGAAGCCGGTGGTAAGCACGTTGACGTTGCACAGGTACTTCAGTTCTCCGCTGCGGAATCGCGAGAGCAATCGGTCCCGATCCTCAGAGGAGGTTTCGCCGGTGACGAATCCGCACTGGATGCCGTGTTTGTCGCGAAGGGTATCGACGATGTGGTTGCCATGCCGCACGCCGCTTGAGAAAATCAGCACGGCATTGCGGTCGACCGAGTACTCGACGATCTCGCGGCACACGGACTCGACCAGAGTCTCGCTATCCATGAGGGCTTCGACCTCGTCGGCTACGAATTCGCCAGCGCGAATGTGGAGCGATCCAAAGTCGATTTGCTCTTTGCCAGACTTGGAGATCAACGGACACAAAAATCCATCGCGGATCAGTTCCTTGATTCCAACCTCGTAACAAATCGTGTTGAGGATGTTCCCAGGGGCACAGATCTCGCCGTCCTTGAGTCGAAACGGCGTGGCCGTAAACCCGATGATTCGAAGGTGCGGATTGACCTTCTTGGCATCGGCGAGGAATTGTTGGTACATTCCCTCTCCATCAGGACTGATGAGATGCGCCTCATCGACAATGATCAGATCAAATCGATCGAGCTCACAGGCACGCTTATAGATCGATTGGATACCGGCGATGATGACCGCATTGTTCGTGTCGCGACGCTTCAGGCCTGCCGAGTAGATACCGAAATCCACCTCGGGGCAGACTGCGGTTAACTTGTCGGCTGTTTGCTGCAGCAGCTCTTTGACGTGGGCCAAGACCAGGACGCGACCTTGCCAGAGCGTGACCGCATCCTTGCAAATCGTGGCCATACATGGAGTTTTCCCCCCTGCGGTTGGAATGACCACACAGGGATTGTCATCGCGATCACGCAGGTGGTTGTAAACCGCATCGACGGCCGCTTGTTGATAGGGTCGAAGTTGCATGGTGTTACTCCCATCTCAGCATCGAAAAGCCATCTTCCAATCGGGACTCAAACGTTCGGTCCGGTTCCACAATGCAATCGCTATCGAGGTCGATCCCAACACGTCGCCTGCGCCGCTTGCGATGCGAACGAAGCAGCCGGCCACACTCGGGGCATTCACGTTTGTCGCTTGTGGCAACGACCCCGCAGTCGCCACAAGTCCGTTGGTCTAAACTCTCGTTCATCATCACACTTCCGAACATTTCGAGATTCGAACAAAAACCATGCCGCCAGGGATCGGTTCGCGTTTCCAGGTGTCTAGGTGGATGATTTGGCTGTCGTCGTGATAGGCACTTCCGTGCCCGAGTGCATCGAGAAGACTCTTCAGAGAGTTATCGATATCCCGGCGACGACGGTCGGGTGGATACAGTTCGACGACGACTTCCAGGTCACCATCGAGTGGGCGAACGCCGCGCGCCGCGAGGATCGACACAACCTGTTGACGGAAGAGTCGACCCCCGCGGCTGATGAGCGTCCGTGCTCCCACCCGCCGCCAGTAATGGTTTACTGACGGCGGATACGGCAGTTCGAATTCGATCACGAGGGACGTCTCCATGGTGGAGTCGTATGGTTTGCTTGCTGAGGCTGTGCTGTCACGGCCTCAGGTTTCGCGTAACCCTTGATCTCGTTGGTGATGTCCCCCGAATCTTCTCGCTTGCGACACTTGACGTTGATCACCAGCGGCAAGTTATGCAGTTCGACCGAATCGCCCGGGGTGAGTACCCCAACGGCTCGGCAGATAGCCGACAACTCCGCTTGGGCGATCTTCACCGCAGTGGGATTGGCGTTGTGAAGATTGAGCCGGGACCAAAGGAATCGACCTTTGTATTCCCCTTCGAGAACCTGAAAGGTCAGCTGCAAGTAGCTGCCCGATCCGGACTTCGTCGGCTTGAGTTCCGACTCGGTGATCGAGCCAATCGAGCGAGTCGATCGCGACGGTTTGGTAATCGTGCTGCTGTGTCTCTAACTCCGTGAGCGCCGCGACCACATCCTCAAGAGATTTGGACAACGGAAACTTGTCGCAATCGATCTCCCCAAGACCATCTTCGGTTTGGATAAAGATCGGTTTGGGGGTGGTTGCCGCGAGGCTACTCTTGCCGACCCCTTCGGTGCCATAGACCAAGATTCGAGGTGGCAGCTGGGATCTTCCACGCTGTACTTGCTGTAATAAACTCATATGCTTTTTCCTTACAAAATCGAACAACGAAATAAATGGGTGAGTGAAAGCAGCAAGCAGGTGGGCACAGGGAGTCCCGACGCTCTGTCTGATTGCCCACCGTGGCAAAGAGCGTCACGCCATCCCACCTGCTTGCCGCAGTGGATCAAATGAAGTCAAAGACACGGGGCTCTTCGTAGCCCGTGGGCCAAGAGTCATTGGCGATGCACGCATGCAGGCGATCGATCGCTTGCTCGTTTTCTTTTTGGGCAAGGTTCAGAACCTCGCTTGAAAGTTGCCAGACGCCGCAGCGGTAAGGTTCTTTCTTCTCAACGGCGATCAGATGAACGGGAACGTAGATCCCCAGGGCTTTCGAAAGCACGGCGCGGTAGAACGCCAATTGATGGGCGTAATTATCCCAACGCTCGATGCGTTCCTAGATGGTTACATCCAGCGCCACGGCAAGAGTCGCAAGCCAGCAACCGTCGCGGTATGGAAACAGGTGGTCGCGAACCTCAAAGAGTACATGCCCGAGG